>ERZ772874.1605-NODE-1605-length-11633-cov-50.689325_pt1 | contig 11633 bp, 13 predicted proteins | sample MGYA00580586_ERZ772874 | MGnify/ENA primary metagenome ERZ772874 (study PRJEB29015, sample SAMEA2737952) | human oral metagenome | biome: human oral; feature: human-associated habitat; material: dental | place: China | collected 2154 ... | reverse complement strand
AAACTACGCCGCGCCCAATCGCCGCAATAAATTCTTAGCTAGCTGCATCAATATAACCCTTATTATCTTCGCCTCAGTAGTTACCCGGTCGCTAGTTTATCCGTTTTTCATAGACACCATACAACCTGGTAGGTTCTATCTTTCAGAGCTAGGGATCTGGATTCTTATCCACTTGTTTATCATACCAAGGATTGCCAAAGGCTGGACTATTGGGAGTTATCTGGTCGGCATTGAACCGAAACGCCAACGCAAAAACGATAAACGGCAGCCAAAAGACGACGCTAATCCAGAAAATTAGCCTTTCAGCTGCCGCATAAATCCGCGCAGCTGCGACGATGTTCGCTCGATTCTCTCTGTTGTCCAGTATTTATCCGGCGTGATGTTATCGCCGCCAGTTGATTCCTCTTTGTAGCGGCCGATAATCTTGCCGTTCTTGACAATCGAGACATCCGGTACAAATATTCGCGGCTTGCCGTTATCATCTTTGTCCAAATACGGCTCTAGTTTCTTGACTAATTTTTGGTAAACTTCGTTGTTGCTAGCGCGAGCGTCGCGAATATTCAAATAGTATATTTTATCAACACCTTCAGCCCGAGCTGCCCGGTCAACGTGTTCGCTCAAATGCTGGCACCACGGACACTGCGGAAAACCCAAGAAAACCACACCGCTGCCGCTATCAAAGACACTAAGGACTTCTTCATCGCTAGCATAAACGAAGCGATTATTCGCCGCCACTCGCGGATATTCTGACTTGAATTTGGCGGTGTCGGACATAGTAGACGCCGGAGGCTTCGTTTGCTCGGTAGTGTGCCGATGATTGCACCATAACCCAACCGCAATCCCGCACAGAATAATAACAGAACTAATGGCAATCGTCTTTTTGTTCATACTCGCCCCCTTTTTTTGCCTTTACCTTAGTATTCAGCTTACCTTCATTATACTACAGCGCTAACGAAAGGATAACGACAGTTAGAATTTCAACTGTTCTATGTGATAGAAGTTGCGAGTAACTCATGGCGGCAACAGACCACTTTCTTCGTAGGTGTATAAATCACTCGTGATGGAACCAATCCATCAGTTTCAGCTGGCGCACTAGCAATATAGCATAGCCACAGCTAATACTAGCGACGAGTTTTGCCGCTATAGGTAGAGTGTAAAGCATCTAGCATAAATATATGACATCGCCTATTCTTTGTATCAAGACCAAATATTAATCTATAAGGGCAATTACCCCAACCGGCTCTATATAATTCACCCTCGTCAAAATTACAAAATTTTATAATTTGTTGACTTTCAGCATCGCCTGGGGTTATTTTTGTTACTTTCTTACACGCCCCCTGATTTTTTAATTCTTTCAGATCAATAGATACCATTATAACAGACATAAACTTTTGAACTTTTTCCAAAAACACCTTGTTGCGGTAGAAATTATCCAGCGGATACTTCGAGTCTAAGTGACGCGAAAAACATGGTAAATAACCAATAGATACAGTGCCAAACCGTCCTTTACCTTTCCTTCTCACGCTACTAGTTCAATAGTTTTGCTTTTATTATCAGACTTTGCGGTATTATGTGGCGATCTCCAGTACCGTTTGCATACGTTTTGTGCCACGGAGACCCTGGCTTATGAGTGGCATCAACTAACGCCCACGCCGAATATCTAATGTATTTGTCAAATACTCTGTCTAAAAACTTCTTTACAGGCTCACTAAACATACTATGTTTAGTATTTACGTCAAAATCTGACACTCTATACGCACCACAGCCTTTAAGTTCACTATATACAGAAGGGATTACTGGACCATACTGCCAGGCTTGTATTTCTTCATTAAAGAGAGTTCTGCCGTTATTCGCCACCGCATATTCCGCTTGCGTATAATATAGCATTTTCTGAAGCTTAAGATTAGTAAGGTCGTTTTCGGCTAGAAGACTTGACTTCTTTATATAATAAGCAGCTATGTCCATCGCTGATATATTAGTGTCCATAATTATTCTTTTGTACCATATTTTAATATTTTTAACAATATTCCTTACCTGGTACATCTCCCCTCCCACCTATTTATAATTTAACATAAGCATAATAAAAAGACCATACCGTCAGTGCTAACAAAATAGTCTATATGGCTGCCCGTATCTTATGCCCTGTATCATAAATACTCTTCAATTTTATCAATTATCTTTTCGGCGGCAATAAGTAATACGGCTAGCCCAAGACGCCAGCTGACAATCATTATAACCGTTGACTAGTCCAAGATATTTACTCCCACCTAAACAGTTTAATCGCCACGATATAAATAACAACAACCCAAGCAGCAACAGCACCGATTTGCGGCAAGACTTCGATGAGGCTAGCTTGCTCGGTCATGATTAGGCGGAAACCATCCACAACCGGCGTCATTGGGATAAATTGCGTTACACTGCGCAACCATTCTGGAAAGAGGAATGCCGGAAAGAATGCTCCAGATAGAAACATCATTGGGAAAGAAATCAAATTAGACAACGGTGCTGATTGATTTTCGTTCTTCGCCCAACCACCGATTAATAATCCTAAGCCCACCATCATCATCGCCGAAATCACTGACATCAACGAGAACAGCAGCCAATCGCCGCGCATATTGAAATGGAACAGCAGCATGCCGACAACGATCATCATGATCAAACTGAGCAGCGAGATAATCGTATAGTGAATCGCCATGGAGATGATCAGCTGGCCCGAGGTAAACGGCGCCGCACGCAGACGGCGGTACGAGCCGCGCTGCTTTTCAGCCGGCATTTGGTTCGCCAAACCAAAGATGCCCATGCTCATCAAGCTAAACGCCAGCAGCCCGGTAAAGGTATAATCAAACGACTTCAGCTGCTCGTCGCCAACAGCTTTGCCAGCGGCTTTCAGCGGCGCTTCTGGCTGGCCCATGTGCATATTAATTTTATTGGCAATCTGGTTCATCACCGCGGTGAGAGCGCTACCGGTTTGCTCGGAACCTTTGGCGTACAGTACGTTGATTGTGCCAGTCGGGCGAGCATCCTTGCCCTCACCCTTCACTTCGCCAAAATCGCTGGGCAGTTCAATGATGCCGTTCAACTCCGAACGCTTCAACTTCTCGCGAGCCTCGTCCATATCCTTGACGTCTTTAATTTTAAGAATCGAGTCTTTGGCGTTTTCTTTAGCACCTTTGAAAAAGTTTTTAGCAAATTCCGTCTGCGAATTATTGATAATCGCAATGTCAAAGCTGGTCGATTGATTATTAAAAATCGAACCAAACACCAACAGGAAAATGAGCGGAAATAGGAAGGTAAAGAACAGCGACATTTTATCGCGGATGAAACGTTTTTGCTGGGCGCGTACTTGCCCGAATACACCAGTCCAATATTTTTTCATACTAATCCCGAATCGCCTTTCCTGTTAAGTCAATAAATACATCCTCCAAATTGGCCTGCTCGACAACTTGCTTTTTCTTGAAGCCGCGCGCCAGTAGTTGCTGGATCAGATTATGCGGCGTATCAATGGTGATGATTTTACCGTTGTCCATAATCGCCAAGCGGTCGCACAGCAGTTCGGCCTCGTCCATGTAATGAGTTGTCAGCACGATAGTAATACCTTCATCGCGAATCTCTTTGATCAAATCCCAGAGATTGCGGCGAGCCTGCGGATCCAACCCAGTGGTCGGCTCGTCAAGGAATAGTACCGTCGGGTTATTGACCAGCGTCGACGCGATGGCAAAGCGTTGCTTTTGCCCGCCCGAAAGCTGCTCAACGTAATTTTTGGCTTTGTCGGTCAATTGTACCTTGGCGAGCAGCGCGTCGGCATCAACCGTTTGTCCATACAGACTAGCAAACATTTTCAATTGTTCGCGCAAGGTTAGTTTGTCGTAAAACATTGTTGACTGCAGCTGAATACCGATGATGTTTTTAATGTGCTTCGGCTCCTTAGCAACATCAATTCCGTCGATGGTCGCCGTGCCGCCATCAATCGCCCTCAGTGCCTCGAGCATCTCTAGCGTCGTCGTCTTACCAGCACCATTCGGCCCGAGGATGCCGAAGATCTCGCCTTTCTTGACCTCAAACGACACGCTATCGACGACATTCTTGCCGTCGTACGTCTTGACGAGTTGGTCAACTGTTATGATTGGTTTGGGTTGAGCCATATAAATTCCTTTCTACTCCCTAACAGAGAAAAATCGCGTACGGTGATCGCTCGCTTTTGGGATTATTATAACACAAGAAACCCTATTTCATCGGTACGGTTTTGAATAACGCCCATGCTGCTAGCATAGAGTAATTAACAATCTGACCGTTAGAAATCATCTGCTCAAGTTTGCTTATTTCTAACCAATCGCTAGAGATAAATTCGGTTTCATCTGGTTGGAGCGAATAATTATCTCGAAAAGTGCCGCGCGCACAAACAACGTACAGCTTGGCATTGGTACGGCGATTGTCGGCATAAAACCAGCCAATTTGCTGAAAATCTTCCGCCAAAATATTAGATTCTTCCGCCAATTCGCGCTGGGCAGCTTGCTCGGGAGTCTCGCCTTCTTCAATTTTACCGCCAGGAAATTGATACAATATATCATCAACCGGATACGAATATTCCCGCTGAATAAGTACTTTGCTGCCGTTTTGGCAAATGATAATCACACCGCCTTTACCCTGATATACTTGCCGTAAATATAACGACCTTTTACCATCTGGCAACTCTACCTCGTCTTCCGCCAACATCATCCGCGGATGCGTAAAAACCACCCGCGACGACAAACGGCGCCATTTCTGCGGTTTATTATGCCTATTCATCTTCATGAAACTCTATTAAATGATTTAGCTTGATATTTGAAAGATACATTTCACGTTTTATCCATTGCTTAAACATAACATTTACCTCAATTACATTTTAACAGTCAAACAACTTTCGCGATATAATTATTACATGAAGCACCAGCAGGCGGCGGCACCCAAATTTTTCTCAAAGAAACGCTGTATTATCTTAAGCGTAATTACACTGTTGCTTATTGCATCGGGCGCAGTCATTGCTCAGCCGAAAATTGCCGATAAGCTGTCGTCTCTTATTAATTCCGTACACCTCGATAGGTCGCCTGGCGAATCGGCTTTTCCAGACATTGATACGGCAAATTTAAGCCCAACTCGCCAAAAAATTATCAGCTTAGCAAAGACTGAATTCAAAGCGCAATCCTCTGGCACTAAGTTCAGCCAAGGTGCCGAGGAGGCGTGGTGTGCTAACTTTGTGAGCTGGATCATGTATCAAGCGGGCGCGCCGCTGAAAAATCCGCATACTGGCGGCTGGCGTATCCCTGGGACGTTTACCTTGCGTGAATACTACGAGGCGAATGGTCGGTTCAAGCCTGCTAATTCCGGCTACCAACCGCTTCCCGGCGACGCGGCAATTTACCGCAATTCGCCAGTGTTTGGCGACCACACTAACATCGTCTTGAAAAATGACAACGGCGTGCTGACCACTGTCGGCGGCAATGAAGCAAACCGTATCCGCGTGTTCGTTAATCGCGATAAGCGGTATGACGGGCTGCTGGGATACGGCGTACCAAATTAGACTACAACCCCTCCAAGCCAACATTTGCCTTTAGCCAAGATATTTATCGCTTGCGCAAGAAAAATCCGCCCAACGCGCAGGCCGCCACGATGCTAACCACAGTAATTTTCCAAAACATCAGCGGGTCTTCGGCGCCGGGCACCGGCACATTCATACCGAACAGCCCTGCAATCATCGTTGGAATAGTCAGCGCCACGGTGATCACCGTCAGCAAGCGAATTGTCTCGTTCAGGCGGGTATCCATCACTGCCCGGTAGCTGTCGCGGACGTTAGTAATAGTTCGTAGTAAACTCTTACAGCGGGCAATTACCTGCTCCAAATCAATCGACAAATCCTCAACATCCTCTTTATCATCCGCCCGCAGGCGCAGACCGCTGGTCGCCAGCAATTTCTCGACCGCCCAGTTCATCGGGATCAGCGCGTCTAGGTAATCATTCAATTTGCGCTCGTATTCCGCCAGAGTAGCAATATCTTTAACCCGCAGCGTGTGAATATTATCGGTAGCCGCTCGCATTTGGCGGTTAATCGCTGCCACCCGCCGCTGATACTGCCTAGATATTGCGTCAATCATGTCAACCAACAATTCAACCGGTCGGTCGGTGCGCGAACGCGCTTGGTCGATAAACGGCTGCCACAACCTGCCCAAGCTATCGCGCGACAAGGTTACGGCATAATCCTTATTCAAACAAAACAAAATCGGCGTGGTGAAATCGTTAAAATCATCATCGGTATCTGGCAGCCGGGCGATTAGATACGTCCAATCGTCGCCAATCTCCAGGCGCGGCACTTCATGCGGATCAAGCGCATCGCTTAACAAATCATTATCAAGCCCCAGCGACAACAACTCGGCCAACTCATCCTCGTTCGGACGTTCGCAGCGCACCCACGAACCTGCCCGCAGGCGTTCCAGCGGCTTGATTTGCTGATTTTTAGCACTTGAATGAAGATATTGCAGCATTCCCTTTTTATACTATAATTTACTGATATTTTCAATGATTTTGGCGTCCTGCGGGTAGAAAATCTACTATAGCACTTTTATGGAAGTCCTATAGCAAATTGCGAACTACCCGGCCTTTCTCAAAAGTACCGTGTTGGTTTTAGCAGCAGCCCAGCACCCCTAATATATTACAAATGTTATACTGTATCTATGCCTGCCAAAAAATCACTAAGGAAGTCGCCAGCGAAACCACCGACGAACAAAACCGATAAGGCTAAATCGGTTAGCAACAACAAAGCAGCCAAACCTAAACATATCCGCCGCACAGCGAAAACAAAAACTAAGCCCGCCAAATGGCGAAACGCGCTGATAGCGATATTGTTATTGACGGCAATGGCAGCGGGTTTGTCGGGGCTAATTTACGCATATTTTAATCAGCTGTCACCACGCCGCCCGACTGCTTTATCTGACGAGCAATACTATTTCACCGATTCGCGCTACTCCGGCATCCGTTCTAAGTTCGTGAAGCGCCAAACTAACCGCGAGAAAGTTTCGATTGAATATCCGCTGACGAAAAATAATAAGATCAATAAAACCGTCGCCCAAGCAATTGACCTCGCTGACAGCGATTTCCGCTATGCCGCCACTAATATTCTGACATTCGACCAACCGCTGACCGAAACGATTAGCTACCAAGTGACGCATAATAATTCGCTAGCTTTATCGATCATTGTCAATATTAAGCAAGACATGCACGGCGCGCATCCGATATCGCTGACGCATTTTTGGACATTTGATAAAAAATCTGGCGAGGTGATTAGTTTGAATGATTTGACCGAGCAATCAGAGAAAGCGGCTGAGGAAATCGTGGCGGCTGCCCGAAATAATATCAATGAGACCATCAAACAGCGCCGGCAGGCAGAGCTGGATATTAATGAAACGATTACCCAAGAAACGCTATCGAATTTCGTTATTACCGATGGCGGCAATAGTTTAGCTTGGCCAATCGGACAGGCGTCGCTCTTGCCATCAGCCTACGGCGAAATGACGATCAAAGTGCCGATCGCTGCCGTTGCCAAATATCTGCAAAATCCGACAGCCCGGAAAATAGCTAATATCCCCAAACCGCCCGAGCCAAAACCAACACCAAAGCCAGCGCCTGCCGCGCCGACGTCTGCTGCTGCCGGCAAAACCATTGCCTTAACCTTTGACGACGGACCGGGACCGTACACCGCGCAGCTGCTGGATATTTTGGATCAGCATGGCGCTAAGGCCACCTTTTTCTTGATCGGCAGCAAAGTATCCGCGCAAGCCGATGTACTGCGGCGCATGCACGCGCGCGGCCATCAATTAGGCAATCATTCGTGGTCGCACCCAGAACTGCCTAAATTACCAGTTGGCCAAATTGCTGGCGAAATCGACCGTACCAATGACGCCATTAAGCAAGCCACCGGCGTCACACCGGCTATTTTGCGCCCGCCGTACGGTGCAGTCAACGGCGTCGTTTTGGAGCAGCTTCGCCTGCGCGGTATGTCGTCAATCTTGTGGTCGGTCGACACCCGCGACTGGGCTGACCGCAACAGCGACATCGTCTGCTCGCGCGCCGTCGCTGGCGCCCACCCTGGAGCTATCATCTTGATGCACGACATTCACCAAACCTCCGTCGGCGCCGTACCATGTATCCTCAGCGCACTGAAGCAACAGGGGTATTCGTTTGTGACCGTACAAGGGCTAATTGGCAATATGGCAGCGGGAGCTGGGTATCCGTAGAACCCGAGCGTTAAACAGCAACGACGCCAGTAAATTGCGGCAGCTATTCTATCTTGTCTATCTCAAACACTTTGTATTTCGAAGTTGCGCCGCGCACCAATTTTACCTTTGACGGCGCCACGCCAAAATGCTTCGCCAGTAACTTCGCTGCGGCGGCGTTCGCCCGCCCCTCAACAGCCGGCGCCTTGGTATAAACCGTCAACGAGCCATCATCGTTCGGGACGACTTCTTCGCGATGGCAGGATTTGGGTTTGAGATGGACGGAGATTTTCATACAATTTGATTATTTCTAAAGCAAAGATTTGTCGGTATATACAAATTAGCCGTCTTAGTACTTATCCAAGATATTCAAAATAGCGTCTGAAAGCTCATCAAACTCTTGTTGAGCCTTCGCAATATTTTCGCGAGAGCCAGGCTGCGTTGCCTCTGCCTTATTAGGATCAATGTTGAAAATCGCAACACCTGATTCGTGTGTAATTGCCGGCAATCGACCGTAATCCTGAATATCGTGCAGCGACGCGCGACTGCTGGACGCGACCAGCCCGTTCCGACAATGGCGTTCACTCAAGAATTTTTGAACTCGTTCTGGAATTTGATCAATCCACTTGCGATGGTCTTTAATCGGTTTTTGGCCATACACATTGTACGAATTCAAGATATAGCCGATAAACAACCCTTCGCCGCCCAATACAAATTGACTTTCAATACCGCTGCTTAACGCCTTGCCGGTGTTACGCCAGTTGATTTTCCACTTCTCAAACATGACACCAAGGTTCTCAATGCCCTGCAGACTAAGCGCATCAGGCATTAACGGTACAACAAAATAATCGCTGCCAAGCAAGATTACTCGATTCAGCAGCCCTAACGTCGGCGAAGTATCAATCACGAAGATATCGACTTGCTCGCTCAAGCCTTTTTCACGCAAGAAACGGTCTATCGCGCTCGTCTGGAAATAGCCGAGCTGCTCGCCAGCCGCAGCTGAGTTGTAGCCAGTCGATAAAACATTCTCATAATCGCTTAGCCGCATATCGCCGCGCATTAAATACAGGTTCTCGGGCGCGCCCTTAGCTTGTTCAAATTGTGCCGCCAAGTCAATGTCCGACCCTCCCTCAATCACTCCGCGCAGCACGTCATAAATCGTCTTGCTCATCTCTGAGAAAATCGTATTCTCGTAATATTCTTCGCCGAGTGCCAACCGCGTCAAATTGCACTGCGGATCGAGATCAACCAGCACCGTCTTATAGCCCTTGTTAGCAAACTGCACCGCAGTGTTATACGCCAGCGTTGTTTTACCAACGCCGCCCTTATTATTAAAGAAAACCAGTTTTTTAGAGCGAGGGAACTTCATATATTGATTTTAGCATAGATACTGTGCTTAAATTACTCTTACCCAATCGTAAAGCTCCAGATAACAAACTACATATTACTTTTCCTAGACCTAGCAAACTTCTTTTCATTACTCTCCCATTTGCGTCGACGCCTTTTGCTCTTAGCTGACTCACCCAAGCGCCACTCATTTGCATATGGTTCGTAACCTAAAGCTTCTAAAATACGTATCATATCGGCATCATATCGAATACCTAGTATAGTTTTAAGTGTTTTAAGTTCCCATCCCGATTTAGTGTCTATAAGCTCTCTAATTTGACATGCTTCTTTTATATTACTATTCTTTATCCACTTGTCTACTATTACTCGTATGTCTTTATATCTCTTGCGATAAATTATCTTCTTAATACAGCCAGGCAATAACCTGGCGAATGAGACTACGGCAATAGTATCCGCAGCAAAGCCTAGCCAATCAAAACACGCTATTCCACCTGCCCCCAAGCCCATTGGTAAATAAATGTCTAGATCGTCAGCACTGCCCGTTAAGACCCCAACACTAACTAATTCCTCCAGTTCCCTAAGCGTCCATTTCCTATGTAAAGATTCGGTAAGCGCTAAAATTCTTATACTTTTGTCTTCATTGACAGTATACGGAATACCAAAGTTCCCATATTTCTTAAAATTATCTTCATAACTATGTAGATAAATTGCTATAAACTTAATATTATCAATACTTAAATATGTAGGCAGAAGGTTGTGATAATCTTTAAGAATAGTAAGAATAACTTGCCTAAGCGATTCATCCAATCCCACCTGTTTCGTAACAGTAATAATCCTACCTTTCCTACCAGTATTTTTATCAGGCAAAGTAATTCTAATCTTGACCAACTTTTTCATCTGCTACGCCTCGCTTTCTCACAGAGCCCTATCCTTAATTTATAACTCTAAGTAGCCTAATTCGTCTCTATATTGCATCATGTACCACCTCAAAACGATATCACCCCCAACTCGCGCGGCAAAATCTCTTGCACCTCCACCGAACCTGCCACCAAATGATAACCATGCAGCCTTGACGGCAAGTCACGCTCAGCTGAACGCCAATTGATTGGGTGATTTTCATCAAAATACTCCAGTAACTCTGTATTCAGAAAATGGTCGCGCGGCAGATTCACTGAACCGTCCTGATTGACGACCAGGGCTATCGACAAGCCCGACGTCACACCATCTTCATTCTTGGCATACGCCGCCGTCACCAAATGAACCAGCGGCTCAAACTTCAATACCGACTGATCGCTCGCCTCCACCTGTGCCTGGCCACGACGCACTAGCTGCTGACTGATTTTTGTTGTCAATTCATCAACACTCGGCTTACCATCGCCAGCTCGGCAATAATCGCAACCATCCGCCGCCTCGACATATTCCAATAGCAAATCCATATCGACGTCAGTATCCTTAACGCCGTTTTGCAACAATTGCTCCACCATTTCATGCAGTGCACCAAGTAAACTATAATCATTAGCATTCCTGGCGGCATCACCGATGCGGATGATGGCGCGAGCAATGGTGATGGTTTTATTTAGCTTGTTCATATATTCTCCTTAAATACTCCAAAAACGCTTGAGACCCACCCCATATTTAATTCATCAAGTCGGCGCACCCGCATCTAACAATTACGACTCCCGCTTCCTCGCCTCCTCAAATTTTGCCGCCATCGTTGGATTATTACGGGTAAGTTTTTTAATCGTTAGGTCTTGAGCCTTATCATTAGCTAAACGAAGATTATTTTCAGACGATAGCAGTGCCTGCTTAGTTTTCTCTAGTTGCTTAATAGTCTTATCTATTCCTTCAATAGCATCAGTAAACTTACGGCTTGCCAAGTCATAGTTGCGCGCGAAACCAGCCTTGAATTTCTCCATATCCTCTTCAAAATGCGTAATATCCAGATTTTGTGCACGCACCAATGCCAACTCTGATTTATATTTCAGAGCATTAAGCGCTGCATTGCGCAGCAGCATAATTATCTGTATAAAAAATTGCGGTCGA
>ERZ772874.1604-NODE-1604-length-11636-cov-4.081945_pt1 | contig 11636 bp, 5 predicted proteins | sample MGYA00580586_ERZ772874 | MGnify/ENA primary metagenome ERZ772874 (study PRJEB29015, sample SAMEA2737952) | human oral metagenome | biome: human oral; feature: human-associated habitat; material: dental | place: China | collected 2154 ... | reverse complement strand
CGTGTGCCGCCTGGTCGCCGGGGTGCGCTCCACCCCCGCCATTGACCCCCAGAACATCTCAGTCTTTCTGTACACCGCCGAGGTCTTCGAATCGGTGCCCGTCCACCTGCGGGCCGGCATGCCCGGCAACACCCTGGCCATGCTCGGCGAGATCGTCGCCGCCCAGGCGGGCGCCGCCGCCCTGAGCCTGCCGGGCAGCGCCCTGTGGCAGGCCGCTGACGGCCAATCCGCCGTCTGGCGCTATGACCCGGCCAGCAGCGCCGTTGAGCAGCTGAATGTGCAAGTGGGCGGCGTGCAAGGCGATAGCGTGCTGATTAGCGGCGGCCTGCAAGAGGGCATGCAAATCGTCACCAGCGGCGTGCACGCCCTCCAGCCGGGCCAGAAGGTCAGCATCTACAAGCCCCGGGCCGCCGCCGAAGCCGCTGAAGCTGCCGAAACGGCGCAAGCCCAAGACGCGCCGCCATCCGGCAGCCCGGACAGCGCCACCGCTCCATGACACGGCTCAGCAACACCGCCCGGCAACGCCGCTCAGGCACGCCAGATCATGCGCCTGCTTCAGAAACAGGAGCAAATTCATGCGATTGAAAACGCCTCTCGCGCAATTTCCACTAGGACCTCATGCTATGAATAGAGGAGCGAAAACAAGCCCTCTTCTTCTCAGAACCTGTCCAGAGTCTGGCCGCAAGGGGCGAAAGTGCGGGTCGAAATGGGCTGCAAGGCGCAAACCGCAGACTGCTTTTGTGACCCGGCGGAGATTTGCAACGCCGCACAGCGCCTTGAGACCGCGTCCATGTCCGCACTGGCCGCAGCCACGGGCAGACTTTGGACAGCCTTTCAAACGCGCACCGCGCCGTCATTGAACGTCATTGAAAAATGGATTGCGTCACAAAAAACGCCATGACGAAAAGAAAGCCTTGCCGTGCGGCTGGAGCTTGAAATGAATCATCCGGGCGGGCATGCCCATCCGGCGGCTCATGACGCCGCCGCCGCAATTGAAAAGAAGAGGAATATTGATGCAGGCCAGTGAGGTGAATGCGGGCGGCAGCCGTTTCAATCTTTCGCGCTGGGCGCTGGCGCACGCGCCGCTGGTGCGCTATCTGATGGTGGCGCTCATGCTGCTGGGCGTGGCCGCCTACTTTCAGCTGGGGCAGGATGAAGACCCGCCCTTTACCTTCCGAGCGATGGTGGTGCGCGCCTGGTGGCCGGGCGCCAGCGCGCAGCAATTGGCCGAGCAGGTGACCGACAAGCTCGAGCGCGCTTTGCAGGAAGTGCCTTATGCCGACAAGATCGTCAGCTATTCCAAGCCGGGCGAAACCACCATTACCTTCCAGCTCAAGGAATATTCGCCCGCGCGTGACGTGCCGCAAATCTGGTACACGGTGCGCAAGAAAATCGGTGACATGCGCGCCACGCTGCCCCAGGGCGTGATCGGGCCGTATTTCAATGATGATTTTGGCGATGTCTATGGCGTGATTTACGCGCTTCAATCCGGCGGCGGTTTTTCAAAGGCTGAAATGAAAACCATCGCCGATGATGTGCGCCGGGAGCTTTTGCGCGTGAAAGACGTGGCGAAAGTGGAGATTTTCGGCGCGCAAGACGAAAAGATTTATATCGAGGTTTCGCAAAAGCGCCTGGCCGAGCTGGGGCTGGACATGAACGCCGTGCTGGCGCAGCTGGGGCAGCAAAACGCCGTGGTTTCAGCCGGCAGCGTGGAAACGGCGCTGGAAGTGGCGCCCGTGCGCGTGAGCGGCGCTTTCGGCTCGGTGCAGGCGCTGCGCGACATGCCCATTCGCGGCCCTTCGGGGCGGCAGCTGCGCCTGCAAGACATCGCCCAGGTGCGGCGCGGCTATGTGGAGCCGCCGCAAGTGAAGGTGCGCCACGATGGCAACGGAGTGATTGCGCTGGGCGTGTCGATGGCCAAGGGCGGCGACATCATCGCCCTGGGCAAGGCGCTGAAAGAGGCGGCGGCCCGCATCGAAAGCACGCTGCCCGCCGGCATGACGCTCCAGCAGGTGCAGGACCAGCCCGCCGTGGTGGCCGGCTCGGTCAATGAGTTCGTGCGGGTGCTGGTGGAGGCCGTGGCCGTGGTGCTGGGCGTGAGCTTTCTCTCGCTGGGCCTGCACAAGCGCCCCGGCGGCCCCCATCCCTTGCGGCGGCGCTGGGTGCTGGATTCGCGCCCTGGCCTGGTGGTGGGCATCACCATTCCGGCGGTGCTGGCCATCACTTTTCTGCTCATGTATTACTGGGGCATCGGGCTGCACAAGGTGTCGCTCGGCTCGCTCATCATCGCGCTGGGGCTGCTGGTGGACGACGCCATCATCGCCGTTGAAATGATGGTGCGCAAAATGGAAGAAGGTTATGACCGCCTGCGCGCTGCCACATTTGCCTACGAACTGACAGCCATGCCCATGCTCACGGGCACGCTGATTACCGCCACGGGTTTTCTGCCCATCGGCATTGCCAAATCAACCGTGGGCGAATACACCTTTGCCATATTTGCCGTGACGGTGATTGCGCTATTGGCCAGCTGGGTGGCTTCGGTGATTTTCGTTCCGCTTTTGGGCACGTGGCTTTTGAAAACGCCGCCGCACGTGGCGCATGCGCGGGAAAATGCCATTGAAAACCGCCTTGAAAATAGCCATATAAATGCGGCTGAAAATACCGGCAAGCTGCATGACAATTTCAACACGCCTTTTTACATGACCTTTCGCCGCCTGGTGGCCTGGTGCGTGCGGCGGCGCTGGCTGACCATCGGCGCCACGGCGCTGGTGTTTGCGCTGGGCATGGCGGGCATGGGGCGGGTGCAGCAGCAGTTTTTCCCCGACTCCACGCGCCCCGAAATCCTGGTGTCGCTCTGGCTGCCCGAAGGCGCCAGCTTCGCGGCCACTGAAGACGTGGCCACGCGCGTGGAAAAGCGCATCCGGCAAGCGCCGGGCGCTGCCAGCGTGAGCGTGTGGATTGGCTCGGGCGTGCCGCGCTTTTACCTGCCGCTGAACCAAATCATGCCGCAGAGCAACGTGGCGCAGCTCATCGTGCTGTCGCAGGACATGGCCGCGCGCAATCACCTGCTCGGCAGCCTGCCCGCCCTGCTGGCGCAGGAATTTCCGGAAGCGCGCGCGCGCGTCAAGCTCCTGTCCAGCGGGCCGCCCGTGGATTACCCGGTGCAGTTCCGCGTGATCGGGCCTGATCCGCAGCAGCTGCGCGCTTACGCCAACGAAGTCAAGGCCGCCCTGCGCGCCAACGTGCACATGCGCGACGTGAACGACAACTGGAACGAGTCCATCAAAACGCTGCGCCTGCAAATTGACCAGGCCAAGGCGCGCGCGCTGGGCGTATCCAGCCAGTCCATCGCGCAAGCGCTGCACGTCATGCAAAACGGCGCGGCCGTGGGCCAGTACCGCGAGGGCGACAAGCTCATCGACATCACCTTGCGCCAGCCCGCCAGCGAACGCGGCGCGCTCGACAGCCTGGCCGGCGCTTACGTGGCCACCGCCAGCGGCAAAGCCATTCCGCTGGCGCAAATCGCCACGCCCGTGCTGGCCTGGGAGCCGGGCGTGATGTGGCGCGACAAGCGCGAATACGCCATCACCGTGCAAGGCGACGTGGCCCAAGGCATGGAAGGCGCCACCGTCACGGCGCAACTGCTGCCCGCCTTGCGCGAGCTGCAAGCGCGCTGGGCCAGTCAAACGCCCGGCTACCGCCTGGAAGTGGCCGGCGCCACCGAAGAAAGCAGCAAAGGCTCAGCCTCCATCGCCGCCGGCGTGCCTGTCATGCTGTTCATCACCTTCACGCTGCTCATGCTCCAGCTGCAATCGTTCAGCCGCGCCATGCTGGTCTTTCTGACCGGCCCGCTGGGCATCGCGGGCGTGGCCGCCGCCTTGCTGGCGCTGAACCGGCCATTCGGCTTCGTGGCCCTGCTGGGCGTCATCGCCCTCATGGGCATGATTCAGCGCAACTCGGTCATCCTCATCGACCAGATCGAACTCAACCGCCGCCACGGCATGAGCGCCAGCCACGCCATCGTGGAAGCCGCCGTGGGCCGCCTGCGCCCCATCGCGCTGACGGCCGCCGCTGCCGTGCTGGCCATGATTCCCCTCTCGCGCAGCGTGTTCTGGGGGCCGATGGCCGTGGCCATCATGGGCGGCCTCATCGTCGCCACGGCGCTGACCCTGCTGGCCCTGCCCGCCATGTACGCGACGTGGTTCCGCGTGAAGGCTGAACCAGAAGGCGCAAGCCCGTAGAATCCGCCTCTTTCGCAGCGGGCTTCACGGCAATTCACGGCAAGCTTCGCGGCGGCCCCAAACCGCGCGGGTGGCGAAATTGGTAGACGCACCAGGTTTAGGTCCTGACGCCCGCAAGGGCGTGCCGGTTCGAGTCCGGCTCCGCGCACCACGGCAAAAAGCCCTTGGGCCAGTTTTGGCCCAAGGGCTTTTTCTTGCCCGCTCGCTTCAAAAAAGATAGCTGCCGATCCAGTCTGCGCCAGGACTTGCGGGCGATGGGAGCCATGCACAAAAAAGTCCGGCGCGGGCCGGACTTGGCTGCGGGAGCGGGAGTCAGCCGCAGCTGCCGACAAAGCCGCACTGGGTGCAGTAGTCGCAGCCGTCTTTGCGGATCATGGCGCGGGCGCCGCATTCGGTGCATTTCTTGCCGGCCATCATGCCGGGGGTGATGGCGTGGGCGCCGTCGCTTTGCGGCGCGTCCTTGGCGGCCTGCAAGGTTTCTGCGGCGGGCAAATCGCCTTCGGCAAAGAGCGAGCCTTGGGCGCGGCGGGCGATGAGGTCTTCAATGGCGTAGCCGATGGCGGCCACTTCACTGTCGTGCCAGCGGGGCACGCGGGTGCCGTCGGCCTTCTGGTAGGTGCCCAAGCGCACGGGGCCACGGTCCCACGTGACTTTGCGCAGGTCTTCCAGCGCGCGGTCCAGAAAGCCGCCGCGCGCGGCCAGGCTGAGCGAGCGCATGGTGGCGGTGATCCATTGCTGCGATTCGCCGTTCTGGCCCACGGGCATGAAAAATTCGATGGCGCGCTCCACGGTGCCTTTGCCGTCGGCCGTGGGCATGGGCAGGAAGGTGACGATGAGGTAGAGGCGCTGCGGGCCTTCGCTGGTCCAGTAGTCGATTTTTTCGGCCACGGCGGGCAGCCCGCCGGTGGGGCGTTTTTCAATGACGATGCGCATGGGATCGTCCGCATGGCCGTGGCGCGGGCTGGCGGGCGCGGCGTTTTCCTGTTTGGGCGCTTCGGCGGGGGCGGCTTCGAGCACGGAGCCGACGATGGCGTTGGGCCGGTAGGTGGCCAGGCCCTTCAGGCGGGCCTTCCAGGCTTTGGCGTAGAGGTCCTTGAAGTCGTCATACGGGTAGTCGGCCGGGACATTGACGGTTTTGGAGATGGAGGTGTCTATGAAGGGCTGCACGGCCTGCATCATGGCGATGTGCTCTTCGGCGGTCATGGCCAGGGCATTGACGAAGTAGTCGGGCAAATGGCTGACGTCGCCGCCTTGCGCCTTGTAGAGGCGCCAGGCGTGGTCTTCCACCTGGTATTCGCTGCGGGAGCCGTCGGCTTCGCGCTTTTTGCGGGTGTAGGTCCAGGAAAAAGGCGGCTCGATGCCGTTGGAGGCGTTGTCGGCAAAGGCCAGGCTGACGGTGCCGGTGGGGGCGATGGACAGCAGGTGGCTGTTGCGGATGCCGTACTTGCGGATGTCGGCCTTGATGTCGTCAGGCAGGCGCGAGGCGAAGCTGCCCTCACCCTTCTTGCTGCCCTTGCCCAGGTAGCGGTCGGCGTCGAACTGCGGGAAGGCGCCCTTTTCCTTGGCCAGCTCGACCGAGGCACGGTAGGCGGCGTTGCGCATGGTCTCGGCAATGCGGGCGGCCATGGCGCGGCCCTCGGCGCGGTCGTAGCGCAGCTTCAGCATGGCCAGCGTGTTGCCCAGGCCGGTGAAGCCCACGCCAATGCGGCGCTTGGCGGCGGCTTCGGCGCGCTGCTTGTCCAGCGGCCAGAAGGTCACGTCCAGCACGTTGTCCAGCGCGCGCACCTGGATGGCCACCACGTCCTCGAAGGCGGCGAAGTCGAAGGTCGGCTCGCCGCCCTGACCGAAGGCGTTGCGCACGAAGCGGGTGAGGATGATGGGACCCAGGTCGCAGCAGCCATAGGGCGGCAGCGGCTGCTCACCACAAGGGTTGGTGGCCTCGATGGTCTCGCAGTAGTTGAGGTTGTTGTCGCGGCCGATGGCGTCGAGGAACAGGATGCCGGGCTCGGCGAAGTCGTAGGTCGACTTCATGATGGTGTCCCACAGCTGCCGGGCCGGCACGCGGCGGTAGACCCACTTGCCGTCGTCACGCTGGTAGGCGCCGGCGGCCATGACCTTGCGGCCGGGGCGGGCGCGGTGCACCAGCTCCCAGTCGGCGTTGTCCTGCAGCGCCTTCATGAAGGCGTCGGTGACGCCGACCGAGACGTTGAAGTTGTTCCAGCGGCCCGGGGTGCGCTTGGCGGTGATGAAGTCCAGCACGTCCGGATGGTCAATGCGCAGCACACCCATCTGGGCGCCACGGCGGCTGCCGGCGCTCTCGACGGTGGCGCAGCTCTGGTCGAAGACGTTGATGTAGCTGCACGGGCCGGAGGCGATGGAGTGCGTGCCCTTGACCTCGGCGCCATTGGGACGGATGCGGGAGAAGTCGTAGCCGACGCCGCCACCGCGACGCATGGTTTCGGCCGCCTCGCGCAGGGCCTCGTAGATGCCGGGGTAGCCCTGGTCGTCGTAGCCCTGGATGCAGTCACCCACGGGCTGCACGAAACAGTTGATGAGGGTGGCCTGGATGTCGGTTCCGGCTGCACTCATGATGCGGCCCGCGCCGATGGCACCGGCATGCAGGTTGCCCAGGAACTTCGCTTCCCACTCGTCGCGGATCTCGGGCTTCTCGACCGAGGCCAGCGCGCGCGCCACCCGGGCAAACAGCTCGGCTTCGGTCTTCTCACCGTCCTTCAGGTACTTCTCGGCCAGCACATCCTGGCTGATGGGCTGGACGGGCAGCGCCGACGAGGTGTGGGCGGCAGGCAGGACATCACGTTTCATAGGGCGTACATTCCAGAACGACAGGGCGCAACGGGCCATCCGGCCCGGTTTGCCAGAAAAACGAAAACGGCCGAAGGCCGCATGAAGACGAAGGCGCCACCGTCAGGCTGGACGGCGGTCGACCCGGCTGGCCGGAAGGAGGATTCCGACCGCAGGAAAGCTGAACCGAAGGAAAACCCTGGCGCGCCACGAGGGAGTGGAAACGCCGGAAACCCGCTGCACGAGCCGTTTTCCACGGGATGACAGGTGCTGGCGAGCGATGGGCCGCAGCGACTTGCCGTTCCGTAAAAATAACACATACAGTGTCCCCATGCCTACCATCACGCTAGACAAGGGGTTGGAGCGGGGTCGATTGTAAGCCCGGAGCGATCCGCCGTGGGTGTTTCAAAGAGAAAAACGTCGGGCTGTGGCGTGGGACGCGACCTCCTGTCGGGCAACGCGCCACGATGCGACGCGGCAGCGAGACATGGCGCGGGACAGGGCTGGAGGCCGGGCGTACAGTGGCACGAGATACCGACAGGCGCCCCTCTGAAAGGGTCAGGACTTCACGCCGTCGGAGGCCCCCTTCCGGGCGGCCGAGGGCTTGTGGCCCATGGCCAACAGTACTACGGTGGCCAGGATGATGAGTGACGCCCCCACCAGCATGCGCCCCGAGGGCTCTTCGCCGAACAGCCACCAGGCGCAGGCGATGGCGTAGACCGGCTCCAGGGCAATGATCATGCCGGCACTGCGGGCATCGAGCGCCTCAAGGCTTTTGACGAACAGGGTGTGCGCCAGGCCCGTGCACAGGACGCCCAGCACGACCAGCCAGAACCAGCTTGCCCAGTCGATGGCAGCAGCCCCGAACCCCCAGGAGGAAGGCGCCTGCGAGTGAGCTACCTGAGGAGGGGCCAGCTGGTGAGGGGCCGCATCGGAGGAGGCGGCCTGGAGAAACGCCGCCGGGGATGCGACATGTGCGGCATCCGTCATGGGCACTCCATCGTCCCTGCCTGCCAGACCCAGGCCCAGCAGTGGCAACACCAGCAGCACAACGAGGAGGTTCTGCCAGAAGGCCACCTGGATGGCATCCATGCCCCGACTGCCGCGACGGTTGCAGATGGCCAGACCAGCAAAGCTCAGCCCCGAGGCCAGCCCCCAGAGAAGTCCCACGGTGCCCCGGTCACCGACGTCGAACGAGGGCGTGACCAGCACCAGCCCCAGGGTGACGAGCGAGAGCATCATGCCCTCTGCCCGGCCAATGCGCTCACGGAACAGCACAACGTCCAGCAGGGCGATGAAGGCCGGGAAGCTGGCAAAGCCGAGCGTGGCCACGGCAACGCCGCCCACCTTGACGGCCAGAAAGAAGGTGATCCAGTGCACGGCCAGCAGCAGGCCGCTGACCAGCAGGATGCCGGTGCGACGGCGCCCCAATCCCTGCAGCAGCGGCCTGCGCTGCACCAGGGCCAGCACCAGCAGCGCGGTTGCGGCGAACCCTGCCCTGCCGGCGGTGATGGCCACGGCATCGAAACGGATAAGGGCCCCGAGGATGCCGGTGAGCCCGAAAAGCACGGCCGCCCCATGGGCGGCCGCGAGTGCGCTGACGTGCGGGTTCTTCATGACCCGCTCATTGTCGGAGCTTGTCGGCGCTCAAGACACCCGGATCAACCCTGCCAGTGCACGCGATGGATCTGCAGCGTGCTGCAGGCATCCTGCAGCTTCTTCACGCCGTCGATGAAATGGGCCGTCTTGTTGTGGGCATCAAGCGCCGCCTGGTCCTTCCAGTGCTCGATGATGTAGGCCGTGACCCCGTCCTCGGCATAAGCGGCGCCATAGGAGACGCAGCCGGCTTCCTGGCGGCTGGCCGCCACCAGCTCGGCCGTGGCCTGCTTCAGGCGGTCCAGGTGACCGGGCTTGACCTGCAGCGTGACGACGAGATGGATGGGTTCGGACATTGGAGGCACCTCCCTGAAGTTCTGTGCGGTGCAGTCTATGTTACCGAAGCTGTCTCCGAGCGGGCCCGGCAATCCCTGACCGCCCCGACTGGCCCAGCCCGGGAGCCGGGATCCGAGGGTCAGGGTCCAGGGTCCAGGGTCCAGGGTCCAGGGGAGATCCTGATGGATACCCTGGACGGACTGGTTCAGCGTCCTTTCACGGCATTGGCAATGGCCGCAAAGGCGTTCTGGTCGATGCTCGGGGTGGGATTCAGCTTCGCATCGGCCGAGAACTTGGCCACGACCAGTTCGTTGGCCTGGTCGACATAGATGTGCTGACCGGCCAGACCGCGAGCTTCCAGCGTGCCGTCCTGCGACTGGGCGATCCACCAGAAGTCATGGTAGGAGGAACCGTCACGCGCATTGCCCCGGCCGGCCTTGAAGACGGCAGGATCCCCGCCTTTCTTCAGCTCGGCCACGGTGCCCGGCTGCAACAGCTGCTTGCCATTGAAGCGCCCTTCCAGACGCACCAGTTCGCCCACCCGCGCCAGATCGCGCAGCGAGGAGCTCATGCCGGAGCCTTTCAGGGCCACACCGGTGCGGTCCTTCAGCACCGTGGCATCCTGCTGGGCCCCCATCGGCTTCCAGAGACGCTCGGAAACCAGTGTGGCGAAATCCTTCCCGGTGACCTTCTCCAGCAGCAGGCCGATCACCTCGGTATCGACGCTCTTGTAGGTGAAGCGCTGACCGTGCTCGCCCTTCTTCTTCAGGGATTTCAGGAAGTCCACAACGGTGCGGGCCCCCTGGTAGTTCTCGTCGCTGGGCAGGATGTTGCCCGCGAACATGTACTGCACGACGCCGGGATTGGCCAGCGGCTCTTCGGCATAGTCGACGGCGGTGCTCATGTCCAGCGTCTGCTGCACGGTGGCATCTTCCCAAGCGCTGCCCTTCAGTTCCGGCAGATAGTGTGCAATGGGCGCCGAGGGGTCGATCTGGCCGGCCTGGATCATGTCCAGGGTCAGCAGGCCAGCGACCGATTTGGTGGCCGACCACAAGATATGGCGCGCCTGCTGGGTCTGGCCGTGGTCATAGCGCTCATAGACCAGCTGACCACGATGCAGCACCACCAGCCCGTCGGTGGCGGTGTTCTTCTGCCACTGCTCCAGGCTGACCTCCTTGCCGTCGGACCCGGTGAAGGTCACGCTGTTCAGGTCCACCGGGGCGCTGGGCAAGGCCGACGCCTCGACACCGCCATTCGAGATACGGGTGCTGGGACGCAGCACGTCGATGTAGCGCGAGCCCCAATGCAGGTCGGGCAACTTCAGCAGGTCCTGCAGCAGGCCGTCCATGCCGGAGGAGGACAATGCCGTGCTGGCCTGCTGGGCACTGACCGGTGCAGCGGCGCGCTGGACGATGGCGGACAGCTGAGCCGCCTGCGGGGCGTTCTGCTGCGCGGCCTGCTGGCCCGCCTGCGCAGCATTCGACTGCACGGCCTGTTCGACCTGCTGTGCGCCCTGCTGGGTGGTTTGCGCGGCCTGTTGCTCCACCTCCTGCGTGGTCTGGGCCAGAGCTTGGGAAGCGCCGAGCGACAGCAGGCTGGCCAGTGCCACGACCACAGTGGTACGGGTAAACGGGGAACGGGAAGTAGGGGTACGTGTCATGCGTCGATGATCTCCATGCTGGGGTGACAGACCCAGTCAATCCTAGAGACGGCAACGACGCAAAACAGTAAGAAGTTTCGATGCCCAATGCCAAAACGTATGGATTTGGCAGACGGCCACAGCAGAAGTTGATGGGTGCCTGGGCATAATGGGAGGGGCCTTGCCCATTCAGCCGAGGCAATCCGGTCAAGGGCAGAACAACGCCTCGAGAACGGCGATGAACCTTTCTGTCGATACGATAAAGAAGTTTTCGGGACGCACGATGGAAGCAACGATCATATAAGATCGCGCCATGACTATCCCGAGTTCTCCAGACCGTGGGAACCGCGAAGGCGAGGCTCCAGCCGGGCACACGGAGTCCGCCCCCGTTCGACAGCACCCTGCATCATCCCGTTCCATGCCGGGCATGCGGCTTGATGCTGCCTGCCTGATTCATGCGCTGAGTCCACTGCTGTGGATTCCCCAGGCCGCGCTGCTGGCGCTGGGTGTCGCTCGCCTGCAGTCAGGTGCGGGCCTGTCCGGTGTGGTGTGGCCTGCAGCCGGCATCGTCGTGGCCGGCCTGCTGCGTGCCTGGCTGGATGCCTGGAGCAGCACCCGGATGTTCGAGTCGGCGCGTTCCCACCTGAGTCTCTGGCGGGAACGGGCCATCACCTCACTGTCTGCGCGTTCACCGCTGGATCGTTCCCGCCTGCATGCCGGTACGGCCGCCAGCGTGCTGGCCGAACAGGCCGAGGCCATCCTGCCGTGGCTGACGCGCTACCACGGCGCCATGTGGCGCGTGCGCCTGATGCCCCTGGTGATCCTGCTGCCCGTGGCGTGGTACAGCTGGGCCGCCGCGGCCGTGCTGATCACGGCAGCCCCGCTCATTCCGCTGTTCATGGTGCTGGTGGGCTGGCGTGCCCGGGCGGCCAGCGAGGCGCAATGGCTGCAGATGAGCAGCATGAACGCCTTCCTGCTGGACCGGCTGCGGGGGCTGCCCACGCTGCGTGCACTGGGCAGCG
>ERZ772874.1602-NODE-1602-length-11646-cov-4.019498_pt1 | contig 11646 bp, 16 predicted proteins | sample MGYA00580586_ERZ772874 | MGnify/ENA primary metagenome ERZ772874 (study PRJEB29015, sample SAMEA2737952) | human oral metagenome | biome: human oral; feature: human-associated habitat; material: dental | place: China | collected 2154 ... | reverse complement strand
GAAGTTGAATCTGCCCTTTTTATGATGTCTATATTCTCTGCCTCAAGTGCTGACAAGAACTTCACGACATACTTAGCGTTCTCTGATGTGACCGTACAACCAAGGTCTGCAAGAGCTGTTATTCCTCTTGCTGTAAATACTGTACTTCTTGGATATATCGCTTTGTGCCATTGCCCGTCCCTTTTAAATGCCACCTCCATCTTTTCCTCTCCAGTCTCAATGCTGCGAAGTCTCTGTGTGAGTATGATGGGGGTTCTGCATACCAGAACAGGAGCGTATTTCTTCTCATCTATACGACTGATTCCCTTGTCTGAATAAATCCATCCCTCTGGTTGTCTAAGATTTACCGGGGCACCCGGTAAGACCTCAGGAACCGCTTCCTCATTTATATCGATCAGCTTTGCGTTGCCGAGTGCTTTCTTAATTTTTGGGGCAGCTTCTTCTTTTCCATACCTGATATACACATCAGACGGATCTTTGCACCCCAAGTTCTTACAGCTCCATGTGTATACTTGCCCGATAAATTTACCCTCTCTTAGGGCAGTCGTTACCTTTTGTAGGAATGTCTCTCCACCTTTGTCAGGCTCTACATGGATGTAAATCTTGAGATCGTGCAAGATATTCGCCCATTCTTTACGCATCATTGACGCCCCGGGAACGCCAAGTGTACTGATACCCATGTGCCACATACTCTGGCTGTCCGATTCGCCTTCTACGAGGACGGCATATCCTGCACGTCTTACATTTTCTATCTTCCACATTCCATATAAACAGATGTTATTACCTGCCCCGTATTTCCACCGGAACTGCTTGCTAGCATATCGCTTTCTGTAAGTGACTTCTTTTCCATCTTCCGAAAAATAAGGGATATATAAGTATGTCACTCCTTGCTTATCTTTCCTCGTCTGAAGACGGCAGTCGTTTACAAGGAAATCCTCCTGCAGTCGCTTCTCAAAAGCATACTGACCTACGCTGTATGGTTTAAGCGTATTATCTTTCAGTTGCTTTTCTTCTGATTCTTCTTTGTATACTCCATACTGCTTTAGAATTTCCTTGTAAGCCTCTTTTGTGTTCATATTGTTCAGTTCTGCATAAAAGGATGTGAAGTTGCCACCCCTGTCTTCAGCGTGGCACTTCCAGCATCCAGTTCTTAAATCCACTGAAAAAGAGTTATTGTGGTCATCGTGAAATGGACACAAGCCAGTCAGATTGTCCCCTGTTATGCGGTGTTTTTTGATGATACGTGCGTATTCAGTTTTGTAATCTACCAAGTGGTCAAGATCCGCACTTTCTTCCCTCATATCATCTCTCCAATCTTTGTTTTACAATCCTTTGAGCATCTTCTTTTGTATAATTTCTGTGGCTTCCCTCAAGCCTGAGTACATCTGTCATATATCTAATCTCTTCATCCATACCCTCGCTAGTTTCCTCGTCCACAGTGAGTACAAAGAATGAACTGCAGATTCCCATCAACTTCTTCCCTGCGCTCATTCCGAATTCTCTTTCGCACTCGTTATTATCATCTAGGAATCTTGTAAAGTATAAATGAGGTGCGATTGGAATTGCCCCTTCGCATATTACTCTCTCACAAGCGTGTTTAGCAAGCTCAATATTTTGCAGCCTTTCCTCATTTGACTTCGCTCTATATTTTGAGCAAACATACACAAACGGCATCAGAGCCGGATTCTTGTTCTCTGTATCCCCTTTTTCACACTGACCTGCATATCTCCAAGGTGCATATTTATGCTTTTTTGCTATCGTGTCATAGAGTGCTGTGTCACCCATAACTTCTGCCACATGTCTTATCTGAAATATTCTGTCCTTTTCAAAAACAGAATTGTTTACAAAATGATAAAGAGTTTCAAAATCTATTGTATCTCCTATCTGAAGGTACTCCCCTTGCTTCAAATAATCAAAACTTCCGTGTAATGGCTTCATACTGCCTCCTGTCTTTAATTGAACGGTAATCCCTCATCATCGACTCCGTCTGGTATACTCATCCACCCGTCATCGGTCACGCTTGGATTTGGTGCGTTACCATTTGTACTTCTGTTGCTTTCTGACGTGCCTTTGCTTTCTACAAATTCCACATTCTCTGCGACCACATCTGTAGTGTAAACAGTTTGTCCATCGTTGTTTTTGTAGCTTCCAGTCTGAATTCTTCCATCAATGGCGATCTTCATTCCCTTGTGAAAGTATTTTTCAATGAATTCTGCAGTTTTGCCCCATGCGACTACCCTTGGGAAATCGGCGGTTGGCTGCCCATCCTGCTTGTATCGTCTGTCTATTGCCACGCTAAACGATGCACAGCAGACATTATTTGTGGTATATCTCACTTCTGGATCCCTAGTAAACCTGCCTATAATAATTACCTTATTCACTTCTTCCGTCCTCCTTGGTTTCCGCCTTTATCGGTGAGAACTGTTCCATATCCGAGAGTGCCTGTGTCAGATTGGCGAGGTCTTTGTCATTCTTATGATTTCCATTAAAGGTCTTCTTGTACCACTCCATCATCTCTGCGTTCTTTGAGCCACCAAGTTCGGTTGCTTTTGCTGTAATCGCATCCTGCATTTTTCTGATTTCTTCGGCTCTTTGTGCTGGTGATTTTACTGGGTCTCCGTCATTTGCCCAGTCATAGAGTGCCTCTCCTGATTTTTCATCTAACATTTTGATTTTACCTTCGAAGATGTGAGTGTTATCTTTCACCGCCTCCGCCAGATGTGTATCTTGATCAATCATCCATGTGATCATATATTCGTACTCAATATCCTTGTCTTGTTGCGCTCCAACTCCGACCTTTCGTGGAGCCATCTTTCCACGGCTATTTGCTTCAAGTACATATTCATCCTTACCCCTTGCTGTCACTATGATGTGTGCAGGGGCAAGCAGGATCTTCTCAATAATCTTTTTATTTTCTTTTTTATACTTCCCCCATGCCTGAAAGGTGTTATCTCCTTTTGTAGTGGCTTGTACTTGTTCTTGTACCCAGTTCCATAAATGGGTCATTGAATCAATTATAATGACTTTATACTGAGCATCTAAAAACGCATCTAATGCAGCAATGTAATAATCAGGACTATATTCCTCAAGGCTTATAAGGTCATAGTCAAACTCATTTGCATAGAGTTTATCCCTCATTCCTTCCGTGCCTATATATCCTATCTTCGTTCCTTCACCTACTCTTCCTGCGATTCCAGTTGCTACCCGAAGAGCGGAATATGTTTTACCGCTCCCTGACGGTCCACTAACCAAAACCTTGACACAAATCTGCTCTTTCTTTGCTTTGCTGATCGTAAGATTAATTTTTGCCACAACTTATTCCTCCACCTCATCATTTAACACGGCTTCTGCTTCTTCTATGGCTTCATCTGCGGGAATCAGTGTCCTTTCTTTATCATATAAATCTCCTAATATTCTTTGACACTGAGCAGCAAGTTTTACTGCTTCTACACTTACATCAAGTACTGAGCCATACAGAGCACTTATACAGTTAAGGGCATTTTGTTCTGAAACTGGAAGCAATTTTAAAAAATCATCCATATCTGTTTTCACACTTTTCATTGCTTTTTGTATACTAACATACCCCTCCGCCGATATCCCATAACCTTCATGTCTATTTTTGACCTCATTTAACTCCGATATTTCTTTCAGCTGTTCCAGATTAAGCCTTACTATTTCTTGCATGTTTTCTTTTAAATTTTCTTTCCATTCAAAATTTTTATTCATTATATTCCCTTTCATTAAGCTTTATTTAATGCAAATATCCTCGGTGCACTCCAATGCTTGCCTATTCCTATCGACTCATATTTTTTATGTATTCTGTCTATTTTTCTTCTAAATTCTTTTGTTATATCTCTTTCTAACCAGTTAGGTTTTGTATAGATAAAGGTTATGGTTTTTTCTGTTCTTTTTATAATTTTGATTTCCAGTCCATCATCTCCTTTATACACTTTTCCTATTTCAAACTTTAACATACGTCTTTTTTAGCTTCCTTGGCTCTTACTAAAGCTTTTGTATTTGCTTTACGTTTTAAAATTTTTAACTGTGAGTATATATTTAAACATTCAGCAAGATTCTCAGGCAGCTCTCCTGTTTCCTCTACACAGTTATTCATAGCTGAATTTAGTGTTCTTGCATCTACTCTCTCTACGATAAGTTCTCCAAATCCCTCTTCACGGAGTATTTCTAAAAAGTCCAACCCTTTTTCCATAAGTTCATCTTCGCTAATTTTCGAGTAAATGGTTTTTTCCTGCAGGATGTATTTAAATCCATCAACTGTTGTGTCAGGTTTTTCTTCTGCAACCATCTGCTGAGCGATTTCCTGCTCTATTTGTTCAATTGCCTTATTATTAACTTTCGTTTGTTCAGCAAGCTCATCCTTCTTTTCTAGCAGATCTTTATAAAATCTGATTTTGTCATCCAGTGTTACTACTGTATCCATGATTATTTCTTCCTGCTGTTTTTTTAAAAATTCATCCATAATATTTCCTTTCTTTTTCTAAGACTTTGTGTCATGTTCTCTTTTTCGATCCTTCTCCATTGCTTTAATAATCTATTGTATAAATCAGATTCATACCCACTAATCATGATTTTGCTTTTACTATTGAGTAACACATATAAGAGGTCTTCATGATCTTTGTCTGTCATTTCTATGTTGTATTGTTTTCCAGATCTGGTATTGAGTAAATAAGGGGGATCACAATAAATAAGACATTTCGGATTATTGAATCGATTTATTACATCTAAAGCTGGACGTTGTTCAATCTGTGCCTCTTTCAGTCTTTTTGCAGCCTGTACAATTACTTCAGGTAATTTATTCCAAACTTGCACTGCATACGCCCTTTCTCTGCCCTGAACATCATTTTTCCACCCGTTTTTTGCATTACATTTATATCCATGGCTCATATTAATCTTCACGCAAAAAGCGAGTGCTTTTTCAATGTTTGATTTTTGTTCGCCACATGACCAAGAACGTTCATATTCTGCACGTGAGTATGGCATCATCTGAATTTTGTATGCAAGTTCATCAGGGCTATCTCTAATAACTTTAAAAAAATTAATAATGTTCTCATCTAAGTCATTAATTGTTTCAATGTTTGACTCAGGCTTATTAAAAAAAACAGCTCCGCTTCCAAAATATGGCTCGATGTAGCTATGATGCTCTGGGATCTGTTCTATTATCCACTTTGCGATCCTCCACTTCGCACCTGGATATTTTAATATTGCATTCATTTAAAGCAGTACCTCATTTATTCTTCGCACTCTTGTTGCCTATAGTCTGATATTGTCGGCCGTTGCCCATCTAAATCATCCCATTTCGCCCCAATATTCTGGGTTTCTACACTTTTTACAAATCACGATTGTATTCATTTCATCCATTAAAATAATTCCTCCATTCATCTACAATCGTCTTTGCCAAATCCTCTTTCTTCGTCAGTGCTTTCAAGATAGTTTCATCTACAGTTTTCTCTGTTATCAAATGAATATAGGTGCAGGTGTTTTTCTGCCCGATACGATGAATTCTTGCTAGACTCTGTGAATATGCTGCATAGTTGAAATTGACCGAGTAGTAAACACAAGTATCAGCAGCAGTCAGCGTAATACCCAAACCTGCAGTGTCAATCTGAGCCAGAAAGACCTTTGTATCTGCATTTGTCTGAAAGTCTTTGACTATATCCCCTCTGTGCTCAAGCTTTACATCTCCATATATGGCTCCATACTTAATTTTTTTCTTTGCAAGCATTTGACCGATTAAATCAATCTCAGGTCTAAACCTTGCGAAAATCACAAGTTTCTTTCCTGCATCCACCACGTAATCATCTATGATTTCTTCCAGTGCATTAAGCTTTCCTTTGCTTACAAGCTCTGCTTTTTCAGATCCGTCAGCCACTAAAAAACCGCTTGTAAACTGTTGTAATCTCAACAGCTTGGTCAGTACAGTGGTTACAGTAACCTGCCCTCCGCCATCAAGTTCCGTGAAGCTCTCACGCTTGATTCTGTCGTAGATATTCTTTTCCTTTGCCGACATCGTGATACGCCTCTCAAGGAATGTCTGCTCCGGCAAATCCAATGCCTCATCCTTGGTTACTCTGTACGCAATAGAATGCTCCTTTTGTATTAGCTGGTCTAGGTCTCTGTATCCTACAATTTGATGTCTATTAAATCCACCCATAATCGCATATCTGTTTCGGAACTGGTAGAAGTTTGTTCCGAAGATTGTCGGATCAAGGAAGCGATATTGGCTGTACAAATCAATCGCATTGTTCTGTACTGGTGTACCGGATAATATCAGCTTGTATCTTGCTTGATCTCCCAGCTTGTGGATTGCTTTTGACTGCTCGGCATCATGAGTCTTAATTCTTTGACTCTCATCGCAGATGATCATGTCCGCATTCCATGCATAGAGTGCTTCGAATATATCCTCTCTCCATGTGCTTTCGTAGTTGATAACGGCAACCTTGAGTGCCTTAAACGGGAAGCTCTCAAGGTCCGATAAGGCTTTAAGCCTCTTATTTTTGTCTCCAAGCAGTACTTTAACTACTGACTTAAAGTCTGCATAATCCTCAAATTCCTTGGGCCATACACTACATACTGATGTAGGAGCTATTATTAACACTTTATTAATCTTGCCCAGTTTGTAGGCTGTACCCAGTGTGGCTATCGCAGTGAGCGTTTTCCCACAGCCCATTTCAAATAGAAACCCAAACCCTTTACTTTGCACAACCATCTACTCCTTTTATGACTTCATACAGTGGAACACCTATGTAAGCATCCATGCTTTGGCTCATATATACTACCTTTTTCAGTTGTTTTTCATCAGGACCGTATTTCGGATTAAATCCGAATAAATTTATATATTTGTCAAGATCCTGTCTTTCCTCATCCATGCACTTTGCAACTTCAATAAGAGCTTTACAATCATCTATTGCTCTGTGACCGTTTTCCACTTTATTGGTCAAATGGTACTCAATGATTGCAGATTCTAGTCTGTGCGGATATCTCCTGCGGTCTTTATAAACCGTTAAAGTATCCATATAATCGCAATCATTAAATATCTGCATCCACTCCTTATTCTTGTTTCTATGAATTGCATATGCCATAAATTTAAGGTCAAACTGGGCATTGTGTGCTACCAAAAGTGTATTTTTCCCACCCTTCAGCATGCCTATAAACCTACCCAGCACTTCCAGCTCTTCTTTCCCCTGCGTTGAAAGCATATCATCAGAAATCCCTGTCAGCTCTTCAATCTTTGCAGGAAGTTCCGGCATTCTGAAAAGCTTTATAAACTCATCCAACTCCTGCATGCTACCGTTTGCATTCATCCTAACGGCTGCCAGCTCAATTATCTGATCTGAATTTCCAGGATTAAAACCCGTAGTCTCTGTATCAAAAAATATAATTTGTTTGTATTTCTCAAATAAATTTTCAAACATTTTTTATTGCTCCTCCTGCTTGTTTTCTCTTTGTAGAACCTTGACTATACCTTCCATCACCATCATTGCACATGGAAGTGCTATTCCGTTGCCCCACATCTTATATTTGGCTGAATCACTTTCAGGATTTTGCAGCCACTTTCTAATTTGATTGTCAGTCTTTTCCTTTTTGTCTACACCTAGTGCCTCTGAATGCTCCTTGAGTACTATTCGCCAGTACAGGATATCGTCCTCCGTAGGCTCTGCTATACCAAGATTGTCAGCCCAACCATCCGGAAATCCTTGAAGCCTTCCGCACTCCGTCGGAGTTAATCTGCGAACTATGTACTCACTTATAATCGCCTGTTGATTATCTCCTGGATTTGCTCTGAGTGTTCCTATCTTCCCATCGACATAGTAATGTCCACCAATCCTAGAAACTGTTCCAGGCTCAAATGCCACAACCAAATCCGTAGCATCCTTAAAGTCTCTTTGCTTAACTGACGAGGCTTTCCCTGACAGCTTGTATTCTCCAAATCCCTGCATAGTGTATGTTTCGTGCACTACTGCACTTGGTCCTCTGGCAACAATCGTCTGCGTAATATCGTTCATGATACTTATGTCATACTTTGCATTCCTACCTTGATTGAACGCTGCCCTGTCAATTGAATAAGCCACAGAGTGTTTATCTGCAGATGTTAATGTATAAGATGGTGATTTTTCATCTCCTACTCCGATACCATTGGATGCTCCATCATCATTTCTGGTATTTCCACCGCCTTGATATCTTGTTGCCTTATCTGCTATCGGAATAACAACACCTATCGTTGCTTGCCCTGCACTTGAATTTCCCTGTGTTAAGCAAGGTGAAATTTTCATACTGATAGGATCTTGTGTAAGATGGAACGCTTTTGCTTCCATCACCATAGGCACATTACCTCCACTTGTTCCCATCTTCTGCGTGAGTATTGGCGACACTTCATTTTGGTCGGCTACACTTTCTCTATTTGCTTCTTTAGTGCTATCTCCAGCACTGTGGGGAGTACCTTTCCTCTCTTTGCGGCTCTTTTCAGTATCCCCTCGCAAGCTGTCTTGCTCAAATAGTATTTCGGGTGCGGTGTTACCTCCAAAATCTGCGACAAGGTAGATTCTTTTTCTTCGCTGGGGAACTCCGAAGTATTGAGCATCAAGCACTCTCCATGCGATGGAGTAATCGTCGCCCATGATACATCCAGCTGCATTCCATTTGTTCTTTTTAGACATAGGGATTGATACTGAGCCATCCTTGATTTTTGCGATTTCTTCAAGGACTGACCGGAAGTCTTTCCCTTTATTGCTTGAAAATGCTCCGGGGACATTCTCCCAGACCATATATCTTGGTCGAATCTGTTTTCCTGTCCTTCCTCCTGCCTTATCACTTTCTCTCATCTCCTTTACGATTCTGATTTGCTCTCTGAACAGGTTGCTTCGTGGACCATCCAACCCTTCACGCTTTCCTGCTATGCTCATATCTTGGCAAGGTGAGCCTCCTGTAATGATGTCCACTTTAGGGATTACTCCGCCGTCCATCTTCTTAATGTCTCCAAAGCGTTCAACATCAGGAAAGCGTGTAGCTGTAACTAATATTGGAAATGGCTCTATTTCGCTTGCCCATAAGGGTTTAATTCCGCTTCTGCCCCCTGCCAGCTCAAAGCCACCGCTCCCACTAAAAAGAGAGCCCATTGTTATATTCATTTCACCTGTCCCCTTTTTGTGTGCGTTTGTCCCGAACCCTACCATTATTGTCCCAAGCTAGTTTTTTCCCACACCAGTAGCAATGTATGTGCCCTATTTGCACTCTTTTGCCACACATGGGGCATACATACACATTCATATCTTTTTGAATTACCACAGCTTCTTGCTCATATTTTTGCATTAAATTTGTTGCCTGCTGAGTGGTTTTCTCATAATCTGCTATGATGTCAATTGCCTCCTGCAGAGCTTTTGTATCTTTGCTCCACACATTTTTGGTGCAATCACTCTTTTCCATAGTGATTGTATGCCCTCTTAAGTCTTCTAGCTGCTCAATTATTGTCTTGTAATCTTTTCCGACTTTTTTTATTTTCTTCATATAATTCCCTTTTAGTTTAGTGGTTCAACTAACCCAAGCGTCATCAGTGCCATGTTGTAGCCACGTATTTGATGCTTGTATAATTTAGTTTTAATTAATGGGACAATTAGAGGTTTAGGTTCTGGATTCAATCTTTCTTTATTGACTGCCATAATTACATTATTTAGCTTTTCTCTGATGAGTTTAATATTTTCTGGAAGCGTTACTAAGCTGGCGAGCTTATTTAACAACTCAATTTCTAAAACACCGCTTAGTGTCTGCGTTTGCTTGTCCCACTTCATTTTTCCCCAGCTCTTTATAATTTGAAACTGCATATTATCTACTTCTCTAATCAAGAGCTTACCATCTTGTATCGCCATTTTCACTTTACTTATTAATATCCTCCCCCTTAAGATATACCATTTTTTCTGTCAGCATACCTTCATAGTGTTCCTGTGATACCCAGTATCCATCTGACAGCTCTAAGTATCCGATATGGTATTCTTCAATGTATTTGCTATAATCCAACATTGGATCTGTAACACATATCATCATTAAATACCCTAAACACCCTATTATCCCAACAAGTGCCCCTATTATCACTTGTAGTGTTTTGTTATTCTTTTTTTTCTTTAATATTTTCCTTTTCATTTTCACCTCTATGAATTATTCACAAGTTATCCACATATTTATTCACATTTTTATTCCTATCTGCAATGGCAATCTACCCAGCAGTTCTGCTGCCCACAGGGATAAACCCTATCGGCTCTGTTTCTATCCAAGTCATCATTTCTGGGACATTCACTACACTTAAGTCTATTGTTTTTGTTATACATCCACTTTACATATTCACTTACATAATCTTTTCCATCTTGTTCTTTACTGAGTGTGTTCCACTCTTCTCTAGTCATGTTTTCTTTCTCCTTATGTTTTAATATCTGAAACCGCTTGACCTTAGCCAGTACCTTGATTATGCTCTCTAGGCTTCTTGGGTCTGGCATGGAACAGTTTCTCCACATTGGTTGAAGATTAACTGTTCTTGTGTCATGCTCCCTTAGTTTTCTTTGGGGTAGCTGTACTAGTTGCCTGCAGTGCAGATCGTTTCATATCTGCCATAAGGGTTTATTTCGCACCTACCAGTCCATGCTCCTTATGTTCTCTCTCCTGGTATTTTCATTCTGCCTCCGAACCGTTATTATTTTACTTGGGCTTGCGTTCCCCATCCCAATTACGACAGCTTTTGCACAGGCTTGCATCCTGCTGCCGGGGCGACTTATTGCATCGGCTCGTCCACACCCTCGTTTTTATAGTGGTCGAAGCTTCCCACTTTATTCTTTATTCAGTTTTTAGATATGATGCATACGCATCGTATTAGTTTTTTTGTTTCTTGATCAATTACCGGACAGGTGTAATTGATTTTGTTTCCATCAATGCTTATCTTTAGAAAGCCTTTACTGTATAAATGCTTTCTAGCATACCTTGCACCAACTCCATTGTTATTGCAGTAATTATTGAATTCGGTGACTGGGATACGATATTCTGCATTGACCATTTTCCTGCCATTGATTAATCCGGCAACAAATTCATCCGTATCTACCAGTGCTGTCTGTCTGCTGAGTGCGATCCACTCCGAAAGCTCATCAAGCCCACCAATCTCTACATCTGCTTTTTCAAATACATCAAGTATCATCGGTATTCGTTCATTCGGAGCTGCTGCTAGTATCTTTGCTATTTGAATAGCAACTTTAATATCTAGTTTCTCCATAACTATCCTAGTTACACCTTCACACTGAGGTGATCTTTCCTCTTAGCCCATACAATCCTTACCGTTTTATTCATCAATTCATTTGGTACATTATTCGGTGCCCCAGAATATATATTCATATAATCTATATCCTCATTGTCATCCTCTTGATAGATGGTGATTTTCTTTTCAAACACCACTTTTAAAAGATCTTTAAGCAACATATGTACTCCTCCTAAATTGATTGTTGTGCCGTATCCGCATTGTAAGGCTCACCACCACGTTCAATTTCTCGATACATGGTTGTCGAGTGAACTCCCACAAGAAGTGCCATCTCATCAATCGTCTTTCCCTGCTGGTATAGCGCCTCAATCCTCTTCCTGTCCTCATAATTCAAACGC
>ERZ772874.1599-NODE-1599-length-11655-cov-7.111293_pt1 | contig 11655 bp, 15 predicted proteins | sample MGYA00580586_ERZ772874 | MGnify/ENA primary metagenome ERZ772874 (study PRJEB29015, sample SAMEA2737952) | human oral metagenome | biome: human oral; feature: human-associated habitat; material: dental | place: China | collected 2154 ... | reverse complement strand
TATAAAAAAAATAACAGAATATACAAAAAACTTGGGCAGAATTTTTGCAAATCTCTTTTTAAAAAATATTTTCACATCCTCATCTTTTCTCAACAGAAAAAATCCACTAACCATAACAAATATCGGCACACACATTCTGCTAAATGAATCTGCAATATTTGCCATCATCCATCTATTTCCAGATATTTTCCCATAATTATATAACTCACTTGCAACAATATGAATAAATAAAACCATACTAATTGCAATACATTTTAAAATATCAAAATTAAAAAATCTGTCCTTATTTTTTTCCATTCTATAAATCTCCAAATTTCTCAGATTCTTTCAATAAAACATAATTAATTTTACCATAGTTTAAGGTAAAAAACAATCAAAAAACTACGTAATCCATAAATGTCGATATTTCCGTATTTCAAATATACGAAAAAAGAAAAAATATTACTTAAAAATCCCTTAAAATTTACACGTATGTAACAAATATGTATCAAAAACACACTATATATTGTGGTTAAAATAAGTGATTGACCACAATATATAGTACACAAAAAAAAGATGACCATCTCTGACTATCCCAATAACTTACAAAAACAATTTCACAAGTTTTTTCTTGTTTTTCTTTATTGTTTCATCGCTTTCCTCAAATACTCCGAATCTGTCGAATCCGACGGTTATCATTAAAGCGATGAAGTTTGTGCTTATCAGGAGAATTAAATCTTCTGTCTTCGACTTCTCTTCTATGTAATCAAATACTTCTTTGTTGTTTTCGTTCTTTAGTTTACTCTGCAACAAGTTTAAATTTTGTCTTCTTTGATAGCCTCTTAATTCCAATATGATTACTGAATTTAAAAATATCAACGCAAACATTACGATTGCAAACTTTCTACTTCTGTGATATATCTTCATTTTTACCATCCCTTTTCTTGACAAATCCGAGCTTTTCCAATAAAAGTTCCAAAAATCCTGTACTGATACCATATCTTTTTTGATTTACCGTTTCTAACAGAGCTTCTCCAAAAAATCCTAAAACAGGACTCCACGGATACAGAAACCCAGCATTGAAATGACCCACCACTTTATTAAGGGATAGAGCAATCGCCATTGTCATTCCAGCAACAGCTATACGCTTGACATATGGTTTTACTGGCTGATTATCTACCATTTTCTGTGCCACTACTCCAAATAGAACTCCTGAAAAGAACAGTATCAGGAAAAGTCCGTGATTATCTATTATTAACTTCAAATCTTCTATCATTAATTATGCTCCTTATATCCCTATTGCTGTTTTTTCTTCTCCAAGTATTTTGTGTATTATTTCATCCACATTTACAGTTTTTTCAAGTGCTTCAGCACCTTTTAACAACAAATCCTCAGTGAATCTCTCAATATCATCAGGAATATACGGGTTGTTTATCTCCTGTGCTTTTTTTTACAAATTCCTTAAACTTTCCAAAAAAGTTGTTTTTAACAGCTTCCAATTTTTCTATTCCTTTTTTAGCTCCAAAGATTATTTCCTTTTCTAGTACTTCTTTTCTAGTAAAATCTACCAACATTTCTATTAAAATTACTTGTAACTGTTTATCCATTTTTATCTCTCCTTTTTCTTGTTTTTATCAATATTATTTCTAACGTGGCTAACAAGCCCTACAATCAATTTTATCTTGTTAGCCAACCATTTTTAGCACTTGTGTTAGACTTATATCGAAGCCATTTTTTTTACTGCTTCAGTTCAAAATGTGGTGTATCATTCATTTTCCAGTTTCCGCCCCATTCGACGTTTATATTTTTAGATTTTGCAACCGCTAATATGTGATTTGCTATTAATTTTAATTTTTTTTCATCATATCCTTCATCAGATGTAAATTTTCTGTATGCTCCGTTTTCGATAACTCCACAAGGGAATATATCAACTGCATGTCCAAATCCATCTTCCTTGATTTGATGGTTTGATTTTGCTCTTTTTCCATCACAATTTGTTACAATTCTACCTGGTTTGCTTCTTCCGATTTGGTATAATGCAAACTGTTCTTCTGTTGTCCTAGCACCATCTGTGATTCTGAAATCATATGGGCTGTTTTCTATTGCCGCTTTCATGACTTCAACAAGTTTCGGATGTACTTTTCTCATTTTATCCAAACTAGTTTGACTGAAAGAATATTTTTTATTCTCTGTTGCTGTATTTTCCTTATCCCAATCTCTCAAATATTCCTCCTTTCTCTGAACTCTGTTTAACCAACCTGTCAAAAATCTTTCTTGCGTTCTGTCAGCTTCAACTTTAGCTCTATAATAGATTCTTTGTAAGTTATGATAAACTTCTAAAAATTTTTCAGAATCTACCGTATTTAACGCTTCCAAAGTTTTGTTTCCGATTATTCCATCCACTTCCAGATTAGCACCGGCAATCCGATTCAAAGCCATCTGTGCATTCTTTATTCCATTTCTTCCACTATTTACAGCCCAGTCGCATATAGATAATGCCACCTTGTCATTCACGACCTTATCCAGCTTGTTACCCAAGTAATATTTCTTCAGATAAATATTCTTTGCAAAATCTATTGTCAAGTCCTGCATATCGCCTTTATATCCAAAATCTCTTGCCACTTCCTCAATTATTCCATATTTTGTTTTTCCGCCCTTGTCGTGCTTGTCATTAGAATATCCTCCTTCGACCATTAGCAAGTAGTCGAATATTCTTTCAAATCTATCCATTTAAATCACTTCCTTTTCTTTAGTTTCTTTTACATCTTTTTCTACTGTTTCAGTTATTAAAACAATATTTTCGTCTTCAAACGCAGCGTCTGTTACTTTTAATAATTTTCCTTGCTCCATAATTTCGATTCCAATCAAATTCCTTAACTCCATTCACTCCACTTCCTTTTCATCTATCAGCTCCATATTTTTAAGATACTTGTACAGCCTATGCGGATTAAATTCATATCCAACTCTATCTTTCAGTGATTTTAATTTGTATGTTAGCGTAAACTGCAAAGCGTAATCTATCGCGTTTAGGCAAAACTCACTACAAAAGTATCTACCGTCGTCCTGAACCTTACCTGCGTAAAAAAACTGCCCTAAAATGCCTAGATAATCATACCCTTTGCCTTTGTTCGCAACAAAAAATTCCAAGACATCTGTTGCACTAATATTTTTGTCAAGCTCATAAATATCCATATTGTTTTTATAAATAAACGGGTTCATTCTAACTCCGCCAGGATTTGCTAAAAATACATAGTCATTGTAAATAAATTCAGCGTGTGAATATTTCCCTAGCGTCCACAAAGAAATCAGATACCCGATTGGCTGCGTAGGCTTATGAAAACTTATGTATAAAGTATTTCTCTTTAATTTCATATTCTCTCCTTTTAATTTTGAAAGAACTCTCTGACGTTAAGTTCTAACATTTGTTCAATAGTGTATCTTTCAAGTCCTGCAACAGCCATTTGTTCAGCTACATCTGCAATTTCAATTATATCTTGTATTTTTGTAGCTAAATCTTTTAATTCAGTTCTATTCAACTCAATAAATTCAACCATTTTTTTGCCATTTAAGACTTTTACTTTTTCGATTTTTTCTTGCTCTAAAGTCCACATCAAAGACATTTTTAGAGACAAACTATTTCTGTTTTTTTCATTGTTCTCAAAAGTGTATTTCTTACCAGCTTTTTCGATTTCAAGCGGCTGATTTAAAAAGTTTGATTTAGCTTCTGCTAAGTCTTTCAATGCTTTTTCTCTCAATTCTTTTAATTTCGCATTTAACAAATCATTATCAATTTTCCAAAGGCGCGCGTTTTTATCCCACACACTCCATTCATTAGGCTTTGCAATAGTTACTATTGCCTCATTTTCTTCATCCAAATAACTTCCATCGTTTAAAACTGTTTTACCAGCCTTTATTTTTTCAACTTCAGTCATTTCTCTAAGTTCTCCAATTTTTGAATCGACAATGGGATTATTTAATAAAACTTCAGAAAATTTCATTGTTTTTTCATCCCAGAGTGGATAAAACAGATTTGGTTTTTCTTTAAATTCCTCTATTGTAGTAACGGTTGGTCGCGCTATACACTCCAACGAATTTGCTTCATAAATATAAACTGCTGTCATTCTTATCACTCCATTCCTTTCCTTTGTTTTTATGATTTTTATTCTGTACTAACTTATGAGTTTGTACAGAATTCTAAATATTAAATTTTAGAATAATAAGTTGCTGAACCTTTCAGGATGTTAAAACGACCGTTATCCGCTCCCCAAATCGTGATTATTGCTGGGTTGATTTGTATCCTTGTAGCGCCTTTTGCTCCAGATAATGAGCTAAAAGCTAAACTCGACTCTAATCCGTGTGACTCTGGAAGAGGCAAAAAATTTTGGGGGATGTCAACAAGTTTTTGATTTTCAAGATAGAATAAATTGTTTGTGTTGTCTTGAATTAAGACGTTCACGCTTACAATATTTCCTTGTTTCGCAAATGACACAAAGCCATTCGGGATATTTATTGTCTGTTTTTTTATTTTAAACAAATTTTCTAACCTGTCTGAAATTGGCTTGTTTGAAATTGCCCTGTATTTCGATTCGTCGTTGTAAGTCAGAGCATTATTGACAATACATTCGTAATAGTGTTTCAAAGTTCTATCATAATAAAATTTTCCAGCAACTTTTGTTCCAACATCTTGAATATTTCCTCCAAATTCTAGTCCGATTATTTCAGCTAAACGGTTTCCTTCGAGAGCTGTATTTGCAGTAGTTCCTAACATTACTTTTCCTGCTGTATCGTGGGTCGCATTCGGAACTTTTGTGTCAATCATATCTTTTATTTGTTTTAAATTTACTGTTCCATTTTTATATTCTGCTGCGTTCGGAACATTCGGAATTAATCCTTTTACAGCACTTAACGAGATTATTCCTGCTTTGTTTTCTTCTGCAAAATCTGTTTTTTTGATACAGTTATCCAAGTAAGAACTTTCAAAATTTTTGAATAGATTTATTACTACAAATTGACTTCCGTTGTAAATCAATTCGTACGTTTTATTTGAATGAATATCGCCAGCTTCTATTTGTTTCAAAGTTCCGTTTTGTTCTTTTAATAATGTATAATCGACATTATTTAATCTTAGCTTTGTTGTTGTATTTGTGTTAGCATTGTCTACTGTTATTCTTAATTTTAAGTCATTGTTTAGTCCAAATTCTGTTAAGCCTTCTAAATTGCAAATGTAATAATCAGTACCAGATCCAGTTGTTTTTGTTGCATTTATAGAATGAACTAAGCTATTTTGTAGATTATTCATAATTTCAGCATTCAATGTAGTTCCAATTTGAGTAGCATTTTCTCTTCCTTTCCAAACGTGCCTGTAAAGTCCTACTCCAACGTCACTTGCACTTTCCACTTTATACACGTCTAAATTAGATCCAATCCAATCTTTTATTTTTTTTAGCATTTATCTTACCCCTTCCTGTGTGATAACGTTCATTTTAGCTAAATTGCTTTCATAACTCTTTTGTTGTAAAATTTCGTCATAAAAACCATCTTCTACTTTTAAAACTCTTGTAGTTCCAACAAAAGCTAAGTTTGAAACATAACTTGCTGTCTGAACTTTATATTTAAAATCTATAGTTATCTCTATGCCTTTTGCTCTTATTTCAAGTAAAATATCTATTATTCCCTTTTTAGCATAAGTTGGCAACCTTTTGTTTAAAACTATATAAATACTTCCTGCCTTTTCTTTAAAATACTGCGTTTCATTTTTCCCATTAAAGCTTCCATTTTTTATATTTATGTCTTTTTCGTTGCTTTTACTTTTTACGACACCTTCTTCAAAAATAAAGACATTTTGCTCATAATTTTCTATTATAATTTTTAACACACTTATTATTGTTTCAAAAGTAGAATTTTTACTTTTTCTAGATAGTTCAGCAAGTATTCTTTTTCTGTACTCTTCATCGTTTTCTCTTAAATTTCTATCGATGTTAAATGATGTCCCGAATTTATCTAAAGCATATCCTTTAGCCTGCATAATATCCAAAGATTTTAATAGTTCGTATATTCCTTTACTTGCCTGCCTTATTTCTTCTAAATAAAGCTCTAGCAAAAAATAGTTATTACTTTCCCTGTCTCTTTTGTACATATGCGGAAACTTGCTGATTATTTCATCTGTATACTCTTTGCTGTCTTTATACATAAAGCACCTCAATATTATTTTCATTTATTTGAAATTTTTGGCCCACAGGAACGTTAAAAACTTTATCAAAATTTTGGATTGCAACACTAGATTCTGTTAATCCCATTTTTAGATTAATTTTTCTTATGTCGTCAATTCCCAAAATTTCTGAATATGTTTTTAAATAACTAATAGATTCCCCTGTCCTAAGATTATTGATATAGTTCAATACCTCTTGCTTTATTTGTGGTGTCCAACGGTTATCTCTTTCATCAGAATTTTTTGTTTCTAATACTTCAACTTTAATTAATAGCGTGCTGTATTTGATAATGTTGTACGTTATTTTCCTTTCAAATATATCCCTTTTTATTTTTTTTTCAAACGTTTGTGCATTAGAATCTGCGAGTGTTAATATTCCATCCGCTTTCAAATCCAGTATAGTTTCAAAAATTTTGTTATCAGGAGTTCCTTCAAGAAATATCTTAATAGTCCCAGCTTCTGTTGCCGGCTCTGTTTCGGGATCTAATATTAATACATTTTTTACATTTTCCAATGCCATAAGTCCGTTATACAATGCCGAATGTGTTGCAGTCTGTTCGATTGTTTGCTTTCTTTTTAATCTTGCTCTGTAAAGGCTATCACTTTCGTCATCAGCTCCACCTACTACATCAACATCATTTGTAATTTTAGCGATTCCGCTATATTCCGTTGTAAACGAAACATCACTTGTAATATTGCTTTCATCTCCAATTTCAACAGCTTGAATAAATCCTACTCCGTAATATTCGTTATTATCCAATTTATCCAATGTAACGTTAGATAATAATCTGTATTCTTTTTCAGCGTATTTTATAATAGTTTGTGCCGGTATAACTCTATTCTTTTCTCCTGTTATTTTTACCTGTCCAGTTGCATATGCTCCTGAATTTCGTGGAGTTCTTAACAAAGTTCCAAAATAGTCTAAATATATTCCAGTTGCTGTATTTAGATTCATTTGATTGTTAAAATCTAAAAGCTCTTCCCACAATTTTGATAACTCAAATCCGATTGCTTCTGAATGAATACCTTCAGGAGTATTAAAATCTAAAGTATATTCATTGTCCTGCAGTCTTGCCTTATACCGTTTTTCTATATCTTTCATAATATCTGAAAAACTTTTTAATACAAATCCTGTATCCGTTACTCCAAAATCCATTGTTCCTCCTTTCCTAAATTGTCAAAGTTTTACCATTTTTCAATAATATTTCAACATCAAAATTATAATTTCCGGTTCCATTTTTAAAATCACTTTCAAATTTTATTATTTCTGCTACATCTTCATCCGCTAAAATAGTTTCTTTCACTTGAGTTTCAATATTGAACTTTTCCAACAAGTTTCCTATCTGTCCGTTATTTTCATTTTTTTTAATCCAGTAAATGCCTTCGTTCTTGTGCAAAAACCATTCGTTAAAGAACAATCTCAACTTATTCTCAAGCCTTAGCCTTATTTTTTCTATTTCAGAACTTAATACTATGTTTTTGCCCATCACAACATCAATTTCTTTGTTGTCGTCTTTTTCGGTTTGCCAACTTTCAACACTTTTCATTTTTACCTCCTAATCCAACGACATTCCGCCATTAGTATGACTTAAGAATGATTTTCCGCCAATTGTAGCGTCTCCACTCACTTTTAAATCACCTTCAATGCTTACTGCTCCGCTTATGTTTATAGAACTGCCTTTTATACTAACTCCACTTTCATTTATTGTTACAAGTGTTCCGCCATAAGCAATGTAGAAGTCATTAGATATGTTCCTTTCTGCATCACTTGTTATTTGTCCAACCACAATAGCATTGTTTATATCGAATTTAGCACTAGAGTTCGGCTCACAAGGTTCGGAAGCATTTCGAGCATTAAATGTATCGTGCTGACAAAACGCTACCAAAACCTTATCATTTACAGATAATGGAGCATTTATTTTACATTTGCTACCCCAAAAAATTGGAGCAATCGGCACGTTTTCGATTATTTCTACTTCATCACGAGTACCAAAAAGTTCAGGAATATCAAGCATTTGTATGCTGCAACTCATATTTGAATTGTCTACTTCCACAATTTTTGCTATTGCAAGAGTATTTAAATTATCAAAACTTCCATTTATCATACTTTCAATATGTTCACCTACCGTCTTTTTTCTCACTTTTTACCTCCTACTCCATAAGTTCTTACAATTCTGTCCCAGTCTTTTTCTTTTTTATTGCCACTACTTTTAGTGCTAAATTTCTTATTACCTTTTTTTAGTATCTTTAGTTTTTTTATCTTTTTTATTGTTATTTTTGCTGTCTCTCTTATCCTTGCCTTTTTCACTTTTCTTTTTCTTTTTAGATGCCTTTTCATTTTTGCTGTTTTTACCTGTAACAATCTCAATTTCATTAGCCTTTTTAGTTTCCTCATCATCAAATTTAGTTTTTATTTCCAATTCTGTATAAGCGTCTGTTTTAAAATTCATTACGTGTTTGCCTTTCGTTATAAGATACTCCCCTTTGATTTCTAGCTGTTCAAACTCTTTTTTTAAGTCCAAATTCATTCTAAAGCCTTCCTGAAATCTGTGGTCAAATATCGCTTTTAAAGTATAAGTTCCATCATTTTCCTTTACATCTTGAAACCTGTTTGCGTCAAATTCCAGAACACCTCTATTTATCTTATCTCGTGGCTGAAATGTCACAACTCCGTTCGTTATAAAGAAAACGCTTTTTGTATCTTTTGCCAGTTCTTTGAAAATATGCTTGACATTGTTATGTAGAGTTTTTCCATCCTTGTAGTCAATGTCTTTTCCGAGTTCTATTGTCCCAGCCTTTAATTTATCCAGCTTTGATAAAATAAGTTTTATAATCGTACTTGCTTTTGTCCCTTTTCCTGCTTTCAAATTGATTTTTGTGTCCTTGTATTCATCATTGTAAGTATTGCAAGTTATCTCAAATTTCTTATCAGCATTGTTCCAGCTGCCTTTTAAACTTTCGATAATCCCTTTATAGATAACTCCAATATCCTTATTTTCACCATCATTCCAGTACCCAGCTTCGATAACTACTTCCACACCTTTTTTCAGTTTCTTAATCATTTCGTCCGTCAAGTTGTAAATAATTATTTTAGCAATATTAGTGCTTTCTGTAATATCAAACTCTGTTTCTATCTCGAAATCAGGTGAGGAATCAATGCCATTTTCAACCTGAAATCTCTCAAACTCAATTTCTTCCGTTTCACTTCCATTTTTAACTTTAAAAGTTACTTTTGCATATCTGTCCCACAAAATATAATAATTACTGTTATTTTCGTTACTCTGCATATTTTCTGTATTTTCAGCCATTAAACCACCACCATAATATCCTGTAATACTCCAGCCGTTTCTGTTGTAAATTCAACATCAAAGCCATTCAAATTGATTGGTAAAGCTATCATTTTAACGTTCGGAAATTCTTTGTATCTTCTTCTGCATATTAGAAATAAATCCTCATAAGTGTTAATCCGTTGTCCAATATGCAAGTCCTCATTATCAGTCTTTATATCCAAATACCAAAGCCCATTTATATTGTAAATGCCTAATGTTGTTACGAGTGTTTTTTCTCCATCATCAAGTAAGATTCTGTAACTGCTTTTACCATTTTTCTTATACGAGATATCAAAATTATATAGCTTTTTCACTTCATAACATCTCCCATCCTTGTATCATTTGAATATCTTTCACTCATTGCATCGCTTGGAATTTGCAATTCAGTTTCTTTATTTTGAATACTTGTTTCAGGAACATATACTCCCGTAGTTGTTTTTCCGTCTGTTGTAGTAAATTTAAGCAAGTTTATTTCTTTTAAATTTATTGATACTTTCATACTTGTGTAACTTTCATAATTTTCAGAATAGCTTACACTTGTAATTGCAAGAGGTGCATAAATCTTATCGAACTTAGTATACATAAACATTGTGTAATTTCTTTTTCTCGATTCCTTGACTAATTTTTCAAGTTCATCTTTCCATTCTTTACCATGCAAAATTACTTCGATTTTTAACGTATACGGATTTACAAACATATTTTCGTTAAAATTATCTTTCAAATACGATTTATACCCCGTTATTTCATTGTCTTGACTATAATCAGTCGAGAGAACCAAAAGAGGTATAGTGCCTAGAAATCCGTTAGGCTTCACACCAAAATATTCCAAATACATTTTTTCTAATTTATCTCTCATTGTTTCAAACTCGGTAAATTTTGTTTTTAGAAAATCCATTACTTGCATTCTATACCCCCTTTACACTATTCCTAATTTTTCAAGTTCACGCTTTAATTCCTGCAACGTTTCATCAGTTCCGTTTACGTTGAATACAAATTTATTATTATTTGTAACAACTGCTCCTGCTTCTTTTGCACCGCCACGTGTATTTTTCTTAATAGATTTTAAGTTATTTAACATATCAAGAGTTGTCGTATTTCTCGCAACCATAGACCCGTTAGGCAGCCAAATAGCTTCATCTCCGTGTTCATCAATAGTGGTCATTCCACCGCCACCTTGAGCTTGAAAGTTATTAGTTCCAACTGCTTTGTGTTGCCCTGTTACAACACCTTTAACTCCGTTTACAAATTGTGCTCCACCAGCTTTTATACCACCTAAATCAAGGCGACCTACACTTTGAAAAGCACTTATTAATCCTTGCACAGCAGAAATTGCTGATTGAATCCTGCTTATTATCGCAGATATGGCAGACGATACAACTGATTTTATTGCATTCCAAGCAGAACTAATAATTCCTCTAGCTGCTTGATTTTTACTAGCTAAAGCTGTTAATCCAGCTATAAACATTCCGAAAGGACCACCTACTATCAACCCTATAACCGAAGGAATAAGAACTCCTATTGCAGTCCAAACCATTGTGACAATCGAATGAAATGTCGAGTTTGTGTTGTAAAGATTTATTATCCCATTAACAAGAATTGATATGACATTAACAATCGCCATTACTATGCCACTAATTATTGCTCCAACTAATTGGAACACTGAGGCAATAAAGTTCCAAACAGTAGTTACAAATTGCCTGAATGTTTCGTTTTGTGTCCACAATTGCATTAATCCACCGATTATTGCTCCTACTAATCCACCAAAAATAAATCCTACAACAGCCCAATATTGACTTATTGTATTCCAGGTTGTTATTATTGCATTCCTGAAAGTCTCATTTGTATTCCAAAAATATATTATAACAGCCACTATTGCCATAATTGCAGCTATAATCGCAGCAGCAATCAAAACGTATGGATTCATCGCAGCTGCTGCATTAAATGCTGTTTGTGCAGCTGTTAAAGCCCACAAAATACCGATTCCAGCAGCCAATCCTAAAAATACAGTTCCCCAAAGTCTTACTGTTTCTTTATTTTTTTCAACCCATTTGGACATATCTTGTATCTTTTGAGCAAATTTATCCACATTTTCCTTAAACGATTCCAATTTCTGTTTCACTTCATCAGCAGTCATTCCCC
>ERZ772874.1597-NODE-1597-length-11658-cov-4.662932_pt1 | contig 11658 bp, 14 predicted proteins | sample MGYA00580586_ERZ772874 | MGnify/ENA primary metagenome ERZ772874 (study PRJEB29015, sample SAMEA2737952) | human oral metagenome | biome: human oral; feature: human-associated habitat; material: dental | place: China | collected 2154 ... | reverse complement strand
ATAGTAGCTCTAAGAAGAATAGATCTATTTGGAAATCAATCTTAAATGAAGATAAATGCAAAGTATTTTTAGAAAGATTAACAGAGCCGGGTGAATTATTGTTGAGCAACAAATCTTTTACTTCACCACAATTGCTTAAGCGAAGTGATGTTTTATCAAATGATCGTTTTAATGAAAGATCAGGACCGATAAAAGAATATAGAAAATTAACAGAGTTTTGGAATACGCATAAGAAAGATTTATATAATAAAATTATACTGGAGTTTGAAAGAAATGGAATTGAAGGGAAAGAATTGTATTATAGCACTGTAGAACTATTCGATTGGGTAAACCAAGAGTGCGGTATTAATATGAGAACCAATGGATACAGACTTGGCAATTTTGAGTTCTATCATCCTTTAAAACATAAGTTTGATTTTATCATTGAAGTACATAAGGAATGTGGTTCACTTAAATCAACAGTAAAGAAAATGTGTAATTTCAATACTAAACTTATTGTTAATTGTTTTTCTAAATATAGAGAGTGTACCATAAGTAACCAGACCAAGATATTTTTGCCTGAGAAGCAAGAAATAGAATTTACAGCAAAAGAGCCGATGGCTCAAGTTGCAGTTCAGATATGGGATGAAGAAAGTGGAGAGTTAATTTTTTCTAAGGATTATACGCTCATGATGGAAGCAAAATTTGGCATCAGTATGACTAATTCCTCAATTATAGTAAGTGATCCATGGTCAAAAAAATTAATCGAATCGGCATCTAATAAAAAAGAACTAATAGAGAATAAGGTTCAAAAAGTTACACCTTCGACTTCAATTAATACTTTTGCTGTAGATAGTGACTTTAAGAATGGAATTGATGTTGCCATAGAAGAAGGATTAGATATTTTTTCTGCTTATCATAAATCTTATGAAAAAGGAGCATTTATAAAAAATATACATAAGGATGGTGAAATTCAAAGTTTTATTAAAATATTGGAGTATATGGATCATTCTTCAGTAAAGAATGTAATTATTGCGGATCCATTTTTTTCGATTACTGCGGCTTCCAAAATATTGGCAAGAATATCAAACAGAGATATTCAGATTGAGGTTATTACATCTTTATGTAAAACAAATCCTGATAATGGGGAAGTAGAAGAAATAAATCAAAGTCAGAGACTTCAAAAATTTCTGGAAAAGAATACACATATTTTACATCCTAAATTATTGGTATGGAATTTAACAAGAGGTGGGAAACAAGTTTTTCATGATCGATATTTAATAAGATATCATAAGAATGGCAAAATAGATGGATTTTTACTTAGTAATTCTCTTAACTCCATGGGGCAGTTCTATCCTTTTGTTATTGCGCCTATGGACTATGATATGTGTTTAGAAGTTATGGAATATCTTAATGAAATACGTGATTCTGATGTGCAAAAGAAAAAGAATAAAAAAAAAAGAGTATCATATTCGAGATATTATATGATAGTAAGAAGTTATATAATTCTCAACAAAAAGAAATATCAGAAGAACTTCCATATATGGATTGGTTTGCTAAATGGGTCAATACGGAAAATATCGTTAGAATTCTTGAAGATGGTATTTCAGAAGCTATTTCTATTGTTATGAAATCTTGGGCAGATGATGGTAAGCTTGCTTGCAAAATGCTTTGCTTCATGGGGTTATGTGTTGAATCATACTCTGAGTTTGATTTGGTGGCAAAGATAATGCAAAATCAAGATTGTTTAGTTGATTCTTTTTTAGATGAGTTTATTTCTTTATCGAAAGAAGAAGAATGCAAAAGAACTCATTGGGAAAAAGGAATTGAGTCGAAAGAATCCCACCTATTTATGTTACTTAATGGTAATGCAATACCAAGTAGATCCGGTTTTTCTAAAATTCTTGAAGATGTTGGGCATATTTATTATGGGTCAAAATGGCTATACGCAGGGTATAATATATTGCTATATTTAAGCCCTGAAAGATATATTAAATTATTAGAAACAACAAAATCTCCTTTAATGTTTGATATATTATTGTATAGATTGTCATGGTATTCAAGTTTGAATGAATGGTTTCCTTTATTCATTAAAAAAGGATGTTTATATGTTCAAGTGGCTTGTACGGATTCTATCCTACAAAAGATGAAATTGAAAGAAATTTCCTTCGAACAATGTAAAGAAATAATGACATCTCTTAGCATAGAAAAAAGTCTCATTCCAGAGATGCGTTTGATTTCAGAGATTACATTTTATATCCGTACAGAGTTAAATACGAATCAAGACAAATGGAACGAGTTGTTGGATTGGTTAATGAATATAGTTGCAAGAGATATCTCATCCTCTTCAAAAGAATTGCAGAAAACTGCAATTCATTGGTTAAATGATTGTGAAGTTGTATCGAATTGCAAACTTCATTTTGACTTAGCAAATTATATTTCTGATTCTTCACTCAAAAATAACCTACTAAAGAAAGCTTTAAATATTGCTGAGAAAGACTTGATAGAGTGTTCATATTATAGAGATATAAAGCAAATAGGAAAGTTATACATTGAGCTATTGGAAGCTTTATATGAAAAGGAATCCGAGGAGCAATTACTAAAGCGATATATAGATTGGTCTGTGTTTGAAACTGCGACCGAACCGGAACTCAAGAATTATAATTTTGACAGATGGAATAAAGCGTCTATAAGAGCAGAACATCAATTGCAAATTTTGTATATTTATGACGAAATGAATCCGAATTCTCAGAAGGTAAAGGAATATATAGAAAAATGGGGAAAAAGGATTAATGTATCTGAATCTTAAGAAGATTGTGATAGATGATTGATATGAAATATTGTAAACAAGAATAAAATATTATTGATGAAAACTTAAATATCAGTTTGGACAAAAATTCGCACGTGGAGGGGGTCTGTTTGCTGTCACGTAAAGCCCCGGTTTAAGCGGGGCCCAGGTGGTTTTTGAAGAATATGCATTTGTGTTTTTAGCAGGAAAAATGTACATTGTTGTGGTCAAGCATTTTTGTAACAGTATGAGCTGATTTGCTGCTATAGGGCAATTAAGCCCCATAGCGTGCCTTAAAGCGCGTTCTATAATTATTGTAAGAATGTGGTCTTACATGATTATATTGAGTATGTGTAAATTTTCTATAGCAGTGTAAAGTTCTTCCTCTGTGTGATAGTTGTGCAGGTTGATTAGCTCATTTTTTAAAGTATTAAAACATCATTCCATTGGTGTATTATCGTACAGATACCCTGCTTTGCTCATACTCTGTGTGATTCCAAGCTTAGTATAGTAATTAAGTGAACTCCTTAGAAGCATACTCACTCCGCTAATATAAGTGCAACATAAGCTGCCTTATATTTATTCCCGGCTGAGAATCTATGGCTTTTTGTAGAGTTTTTTTAGCTAAGGCGGCTTTATTAATATCATCTGCTTTTAAATCCCGTACAAGCCTGTTCTCAAATACTTTATGGGCTTCTTTGTATTCATTAGCCGGTTTTCTTTTACGGACTATGGAATATGGCTTCAATTCAGTATTCATGTATTTATGATATGTGTAAAGGTGAAATACTCAGTCATGGAACCAATAGGAAACCCAATGCCCCCAATATTATGAATGCACTGAATACAGCAATTAAAATAACCTTTGATTACCCCTATCGTAGAACATTTCATTCTGATCAGGGGTGAGCTTATCAAATGAAAGCCTATTCCCATAGATTTAAAGAAGAATGGATATTTCAAAGCATGTCAAGAAAAGGAAATTACCATCAGAAGTCTGTAATGGAAAACTTCTTCGGTCTAATTAAACAAGAGATATATTATAGTGTCAATTATTATGGTTATGATGAACTGAAAGCAGAAATTGAGAAATATATACAGTATTACAATTAGAGAAGGATAAAAGAAAAACTAGGATGGATGAGTCCTGTGCAATATAGGATCAACTTTTTGGCTACATAAAAACAGTATAGCAGTCTCAAAACTATTACGCTAAAAAAGTCTAACTTTTGGGTTCTACATCAAGCTACCTGAATATACTAAACAAAGAAGAATTAATAAAAGACATGGTTGGTATGCCTTTCCATTTATCCTAGCTTGACAGAGCAAGATTCTACAATTGTATCTTTTTCTGTCTGGCTTTTTAAATATTCAGCTTACTAAATATTTAGAAGCGTATAAAGCTTGAACAAAAATAAAATAAAATGTTTACAAAGTAAACACAATGTTATATAATGTGATCATTCTAAACAAGGGAGATGGCGAAATGGGTGCAATTATTGGTGTATATGAAATTGCCGATAAGGCTAGTGTTACAACAGGGGCTGTTACTAATTGGATTAGGCGCTATAGCGATTTTCCTGCACCTGTAACAGAGGTTCAAGCTGGTAAATTTTATGATAGTGATCAGGTGGAAGCTTGGTTAAGAAAGAGAGGTAAAATTATGGGAGCTAATGTAATAAGTTTTATTAATTTAAAGGGAGGAGTGGCCAAAACCACTACTACAGTTGGAACAGCTACAATTCTTGCAGGAGAATACAGAAAAAAGGTATTAGTAGTTGATTTGGATCCCCAAACTAACTGCACAACAATGTTAATTGGTGAGGAGAAGTGGAAAGAGTTAGATACAAATAATCACACCTTAGCTACATTATTTGATGATGTAATAAATGAAACAAACAAATTCGATTTAAATGCTACGTTACAGAGGAATGTCTCTAATATTGCAAATGTCAAAGGTCTTGATTTAATTCCTTCAAGTTTGAAAATGATTGATGTTCAGGATAGACTTGCTACTATTCCACAGGGCAAGTTTTTCTCAAACAATCCGACGGAAATAATAAAAAAGGCTTTGAAACCTATTATTAATAATTACGATTATGTCTTGATTGATTGTCCACCCAATATGGGATTAATTACATTAAATGGACTTCGTATATCTCAGTATTATGTTATACCTGCAATACCGGATGTGCTTTCTACATATGGTATTCCGCAGATTATTACGCGAGTAAGCGAATTTTCAGATAATATCGGTGAGGATATCGAGTGTTTAGGTATTGTTGCAACTAAGGTAAGAGGACAGTCATCTCTTCATACTCGTACATTAGATCAGCTATCAAGAGGACATGACGCTGAGTTGTTTAAGACAGTATTTTATGAAAATAATCAGATAGGAGAGGCGGCTGAATGTGTACCGATAACAACACTTAGACAGAAATGGGGATACCAGGGGCAATTTGATAGATTTAAGAATTTTGCAAATGAGATTTTTCAGAAGGTCGAGGTGTAGATTACTATGGAAAAAAATGTTAAAAAGAAGATGAAGGCATTGTATGATCTTGTTATTAAAGAAGCAGAAAACAATGAAGTCTTTGCAGAAAAGCTAGAATTAATAATGCTTAATCCGGAAAAAGAAAGAAAAACAGGTTCTACAAAGCGTAGCGGCAATCGACGTGATAAGGCAATATTAGATCCTATACTGCTTGCGGAGGAAGGAAAACTATCAAAAGAGGTACTAGAACCTTTGACAGATAAGGAGTTAAAGGATATTATTGCTGATTATGGTATGGATCCTTCTAAGTTAGCAATGAAGTGGAAAGATAGAGATAGAGTGATTAAATTAATAATTGATACTTCTCAGCGACGTGCCTCAAAGGGTGATGCTTTTAGGGTATAAACACCAAAGGAGCTTACAAGAATTCAGAACAGGATCAGTCGTTGGTTCAATATATATTTTCCTGAATACAAAACAGTGTACGGGCATCCGGATGCTAAAAGCGGAATGCTGATTCTTAAGGTGGCGCCACTTCCGGAAGATATCCTGACGTTGGGTATCGATGGGGTGAACCAAATTTGGCGAGATGCGAAGGTGAGAGCAGTTGGGAAAGCGAGGGCAAAGACCCTGATAGAAGCTGCTGAGCACAGTGTTGGAAGCAAAGAAGGTGAAATATCTGCGAGGATGGAAATACTTATGCTTCTGGATGATTATGAGTCCAGAAATACTCGTCTTCAGGAAGTAGTAGCTCTGATTGGAGAGCTGGTAAAACAGATTCCAATGGCTGAAAAGCTATTGGAAATTAAGGGAGTAGGAATCAAGACGGTGTCGGGATTCCTGGCTGAAGTAGGCGATATAAGCCGCTTCAATAACCCAAAAGAACTGCAGAAACTTGTAGGTTTAGCATTGGTTGAGAATAGTTCGGGTAAACATAAGGGTGAGACAACAATAAGCAGACGAGGTCGAAAGAGACTAAGATATCTGCTCTTCGAGGTTGCAATGTCCCTTGTGTCAAAGAATCCGGAGTTCAGGGAACTCCATTCATACTATACAACCAGAAAGCTGAATCCCTTAAAGGAGATGCAGTCGCTGATGGCTGTGGCGGCAAAGCTGCTCCGTGTCTTTTTTGCAATGCTGACCAAGGGCGTGGACTATGATCCCAAAAAGCTGGTTGGTGATATAAAGAGACCGGCAGTATATCTGCAGGTAGCATAAGCGTACAATGTAATCAATACGGCAGCCGTCCTATGGGTGGTCACTAAACAAAGCAGAATGTAGCAGATAATGTCCACTGATCACAGTGCTGGTACAGGAGCGAGTCAGTAATCAACAATACAAAGAATGAGCCGGTAGTCAGCAGGAATTGTAACCATGGGGCATGACCCCGTAAAGGAGCATAGCTGACACCCTGGTTATGGGCAGGCAGGACGAAGGAAGTTAGGACCTCTGGAGACAGAGATGATCCTGGTGGATATAGGAGGTTAGCTGCCATAGAGGGATGGGTATACACAAGGCCAGTAAAGCGAAAATCAATGACGTTTTATTTCGTGTACCCTTTTACCGCTATTTCAGTACCCGATACACCGAAATGTTCATAACTCCGGCTTATTTACTGAGATAGACAAGGTCAAAAAACCTTGAATTTTCAACAAAAAACACTTGATTATATGAGGAGGTTAGTTGTGATAATGAATTCAAAATAGATATCTACATTGAATTTGTTCAGATGAATAATGTAGAAAGAACAATAAGTATAAAAAATGATTACGGATAATTTTATTTCCGGCAAGTCAAGTTTAAAAATAGAAAAGGAGGATTCAAGGTGAAGGTAATATTGAGTAGGAAGGGTTTTGATAGTGCTAATGGTGGTATACCTAGCTCGATATTTGAAGATGGTACAATGCTGTCATTTCCAATTCCGAGTAAGGATCACGATAAGGATAAAATTGCATATAATGAATTGACCTGTAATGGGGTTCTGTTATATAAGATACTTGCAGATCTTGGCTATAGTGGTAATGAATGCTGTCACCTTGATCCAGACCTGGATATTACAAGAAGAGTAGTGCAAGTTGAAGGGTGGAAACCTGCATTTGGGCAAATAAATCAGTCTGCATCATATCTGTTAAATAATAAGATAGACGAAGGCGACTTGTTTTTGTTTTTTGGTAACTTTAGGCATGTTGTTGAGAGCAATGGAAAATATAAGTTTGCAAGCAGAAATAAAAATTTGGGAGATCCCTATTATGGTAGAGAAATTCAGGCTATATGGGGATATCTTCAGGTGGAAGAAATTATTTTGGTCCCTGAAGAGCAAAAGAAATTTTTCTGGCACCCACATGCTTGTGATAAACGATTATTTCATGAAAAAAACAATCTGATATTTACAGCTACAGAGCATCTGTCATTTGCACCGAATATGCCCGGATGTGGGATTTTTTCTTACAATAAAAAAAGAGTACTTTCAATGCATGGAAAAGCCAAGGCAACCTGGAAGAGGGAAAAGGCATATGATGTAGACAATATAAACGAGGTAAACAATAGGAAAAGCAAACGCAAGAATTCAGCCAAAGACCCGGAAGGAATTTATTATGCAGGAATATGGCAGGAATTGGTTCTGAAGGATAATAAAGAGTCGAAAGATTGGGTTAAGAGAATATTCTGATGTACAGAATAATGTACATGAATTCTTGTGTACTGATTTTTATAGGTAATTGCGAAACTCGCTGAGCTCGTTCACAATCCTTATTGCATACAAGTATAAATTTGCGCAAAGCACAAATTTCAAGCTAAAAAGTTGATAACTGCAAGATAATCCTTGTTGTAGAAATCAATATAACGAACAATTCCAAGTCCATTGGTAATAATACCGAACTTGTAAGTGTAGCAAAATGCCCGTTAATGTACTGCTGTTTAACCTCATGATTTGACGAAGCTGATGTAGGCATAGAAGCATATGCCACCTTATAAGGGTCATAAGAACTATCAAAATTCATAGATTTTGCATAGGATTTGAGCTGCCTAATAATGCGGTTGGCGTATTTAGGATTATTTTCGGTTACATAAGCTTCAATACCTGAAGTGTCAAACAAAAGCATAGAAGCAAAGTTGTTATCAATATCCCTACATATCGGTTCAGTTATATCAACAAGCTTATCAAAAACAGATTGTAAGTCCAATAAAAAATCCTGCTTAAAACGAGTGATTTTAGAGGCATCAGGAACTTTGGTAAAGCCACAGAATTCTCTAAGATGTCCGGAATAATGAAGGAAGACTAGTAAAAGAGAATCTGTAGGAATAGAAAACAGGCGTTGAATAATCAAAGTCCAAAGCATAGTAGTTAAAGGATATTTGCGATTTCTGCCTGTGGCTGCATAGTAATGATTGTAAAAAGAAAACGGAATAATTTCATCAAGGTCAATGTGATTTTCGAGCAGAGTAAGAAACTGAGGTTTGTCAGATTCAAAAATATCTTTACAATCTTCAAAAATATCTGCCAAAGAGAGTTGTTTTTGTGATATCATAGTAATGTCTCCTTTAGGGATGTGGCATATGGTTTTTGTTCAACTCAATTATATCACAGACCGAGAGGAGATTTTTATATTCAGTAACAAAAAAGTGTCGTATTTATACAATGTCATTAACTTAAGATTAGTGAGAAAAATATTACAAAAAGATAGTTTAAAAACGATAATTATGCTATACTTATAGTGAGAAAAATCACGAGGTGTAGCATGTTTATAAAAATACTTACAAAAGAATATAGAGGTGAAAAGTATTATTATGCCAGCCTTGTTGAAAACAAACGTATTGATGGCAAGGTTGTGCAGACAGTGAAAGCGAATCTGGGTGCAGTTACTGGGGAGCAGATTCCATATTTGAAGGCAGCCTATGCTAAGAAGAAACCTCGTCTTGTTTATGATGAGGATTAAATAATTGGAGGGCTGTAGTGAGAAAATCACAGAATAGACTATTAAAAGATCAGAATAATATTCTTTCAGATGTATTTCTTGAGGTATGTCGTGGTGGCAAAACAAACACTCTTGTCAGACGTAGAAAGATGCCACTAGAAGATTTAGTGTATTCTATGATTAATCGCAAGGGCCTTACTCTCAAAATGGAGCTGCGAAATTATATGAAAACAACACATCCGGGAACAGAAATATCTAAACCAGGTTATCTAAAGCAAAGGATGAAATTAAATCCAAACGCATTTAAGTTTCTTTATCAGGAACATAATAAAAATTTTTACCAGGATGAAGAGGTAGAACCATATACCTATAAAGGATTCCTTATTTTAGCTGCAGATGGATCTGATATAAATATTCCTACAACTGATGAAACCATCGAGAAATACGGAAGTGCCTCAGTGAGAGGAGGAAAACCATGTGCTCAGATTGGGCTGGGATGTATTTACGACGTTCTTAATCGCTTTATTCTGGAAAGCAGTATTAATACCGTAAAGTTTGATGAGATGCGAGTAGCCCAGGAACAGTTAAAAGGAATAAAGGATACAATTGGAAACAGATATCCCTATCTTGTTGTTATGGATAGAGGTTATCCTTCGACACCGGCATTTTTGAATTTTATAGATGATGGAGTGTATTTTGTAGCAAGACTAAAAACAAGTGACTATAAGGCTGAACAGAAAGAATTAAAATCAAATGATGAGGATGTCGACATAACATTAACAAAGGCTAGAAGGAGAAATTATATTGGCAAAAAAGAAGAAACTATCATGATGAGCAGAGATTCCTTTTCAATGAGATTTGTAAAGGTGTGTTTAGATGATGGAAAGTCAGAAATTTTCGCTACTAATCTTCCACGGGATAAATTTCCAGAGGAATGCTTTGCAGAACTGTATCATATGCGCTGGGGTATAGAGACGGCCTATGAAGTTTTGAAAGACAGATTAAAAATCGAAAATTTCACAGGGATAAAATCAGTGCTTATTGAGCAGGACATTAACAGCACTATTTATGTTAGCAATCTTGCAGAAGATATAATCTGTGATATAGAAGAAAGTAGCCAGGAGCACCTAAAGAATGATTATAAACATACAATGCAGTTAAACCGAAACCTAAGTATCGGACTTCTGAAAAATGACCTAATATACATTCTTATAGAAAAAGATGGAAATAAAAAAGTAGCGCTACTACAGGCATTGTATGATGAAATAAGCAAAAATGTAGTGCCGATAAGGCATGATAGACATTATCACAGAACTAAAGGACAGCTTGCAGCAAATTTCTCGAATACACATAAGCGAAGTTTCTAAACTGAATAAGCATTTCGATTTAAACTGGTGAACTATGCTCTTTTTAAGCTAATAATAGTAAAAGTGAAAGAAAAAGAGCATACCCTTATTTGCGAGAGTATGCTCCAAACGTTAAGTTAATGACATTGCGTATTTATACGGCTTTTGGCGTTTCGCAAACGCCTATAGAAAAATAAATAAAAAGGAGAATTGAAATGAATTGCAGAGGACATGAAACACGACAAAGAATTGTTCAAAATTATGAAGTTAAGCCTGAAGCACATATTAAACTATTAGCAAATCAGAAAAAAACATAGTGCTGCAGGAGCAACTATTGAAGATGAATACTATGTATTTAGTGCTATAAGCAAAAGAGATGGTGAACGGGAAGTAATCCAATGTGGAATGGGTGCAGCAAGAGATTTATTAAAATTAATAAATCACAAAGGCTTACCACCTTTTAATCCACTTGTAGGTAATAATCATGAAAATCCTGAAACTAACCAAAGTAATAACGGTAAAATAAATTCACAAAAAAGTGGAATGAAACAGCAAAGCAACTTTATAATGCAATAATGTGGTTAATAATTTTATTGAATGCAAAACCAGATACTCCTTTATTCGATTTTAAAGATGATGTTATTGAGTATAAAATATATGAGCCTTGTGAAAGCAAGATAAAAAGAGTAAATACCACTATAAAGAATGGTGGTAAAGGAAAAATACTCACTGAGATGATTAATGTTTATAGAGAGGATAATAATCTTAAGGAAACAACCTGTAACTTTAGTATTCTTCAAAATAAAATTAATAATATGAAAGATAAACAGGGAAACACAATAGAATCTTATTTTTAGAAATTATTGAAGAGATTATTTTCATAAAATAGCTTAATTGAGATTTGTTAAGGCTGACAGTGCACAATAGATGTAATATTGGTAAAATTAGCACTTTTATGCGTTCATCGATGAGTTTAGAAAAAAGCCTAAAAATCTCATGTGGATGGGTAGCATTATTGTATAGGAGACAACTTATGAAAGAAGTAATGACGACTAATATATATGATTATCCGAAACCATTATCATAGCGGGTACTTATCTTAAATCCATGCAACCGGAGGGATACAAAAAGTTGGAG
>ERZ772874.1596-NODE-1596-length-11658-cov-12.043696_pt1 | contig 11658 bp, 13 predicted proteins | sample MGYA00580586_ERZ772874 | MGnify/ENA primary metagenome ERZ772874 (study PRJEB29015, sample SAMEA2737952) | human oral metagenome | biome: human oral; feature: human-associated habitat; material: dental | place: China | collected 2154 ... | reverse complement strand
TGAACCGGTTGGCGGGCCTGGAACACGCGGGCCTGGTGGAGGTCGAGCTTGCTACTGGAGTCAGCCGCAGCCGTTTGTTCCTCTCACAAGTTCTCGGCGCCATGATCGAATCGGCCATCCTGCTGGTCATCTCGGCGGCAGTTCTGGCGGCGACAACAGCCGTCCAGCTCACGGACGACCACGCCGTGGCGCGGGCCTTCGTGTTCACGGTGAGCCAGATGCCGGGCATGGTGGCGGCCGTCGGGATAGCGGCGGCTCTCGTGGGCCTGGCGCCACGACTGGTCGGCTTGTCCTGGGCGGTGGTGACGTGGAGCGCCTTCGCCCAGTTCTTCGGAGGACTCGTCGAGCTCAAGGACTGGGCCAAGGACCTCAGCGTCCTCGGGCACCATCTCGACGTCGTCGGCTCCCCCGACTGGAAGCCCTTGGCCGTCCAGACCGTGGTCGGCCTCGTCGGTATCGCGATCGGTCTGGCTTCCTACACCCGCCGCGACATGCCCTCCTGACACGACTTGCTGTTCTTGCATTCTTTTAAAGACACACATTACCGTCAAGGGCATCATGAATAAAAGAAACACCTTTATCAGACAGTGGGACAAACACGAATCAGGCGTCATTGCTTTCCCTTCCGGTGCACGAATAAGGGGGCGACCTATCCGCTACTACAAAACAAGCAGGAACTCGCCGGACCACATTCTTATCTTGTCAAGTTTTTACCCACGCCATCCGCCTAGAGCGGAAGTTCACTGGATCAAGTGGCCGGACTTCTGCCTCCCAGTCAACAAACTCAAAGCGCGCCACACACTGGAGCTAACCCTCGAGAGAGCAACATATTCCCGAGTCGACATAGCATGCCGCGGGGGTGTGGGACGAACAGGCACCGCACTAGCCTGCATTGCGATACTTGACGGAATGGACCCGGTCAGCGCACTGAATTTCATCCGAGACACATACCACCCACGGGCAGCAGAGACGCCCTGGCAGCGGTGGTACATCTCAAATTTTGCACCTACGCTCTCATAGCAGATAAGTCGCACCGGCCAGATGGAGAACGGCAACAGCAAGAGGAAGCACCACCATTCCCGGCACGCGGTGCACCACACCGATAGCGGCGTCTGCGAGCTGAGCAGCCGCCGCTGCAGCCAGGACGAGCAAGGTCAGCGACTGGGCAGGAGCCAACCAGGCAACGGTAGCGACCAGCAGTCCGAGCGGGATGCTCCGGGCCGCGTACATCGCCGGATAGAAACGCCTTCCGGGCTCGCCGCACCCGGAAGGGGCGAGCGTCTGCGGACGGATCACCGCGACGACACCGAACCCTGCTGAGATGATTCCCAGTGACGAATTCAGCAGCGAGAGCCACCATGGCATGAGGATCACTCCCTCACATCATTCAGAACTGAATCATTCTGTAGTGTACCGTTGACGTCATGGGAAGAGAAGACGGTCGCGCGATCATGTCCTCGACGTGCTTCCAGCTCGGTGTCGCAGGAGCCCAGATCTCCCGATCGTTCTCACTGCTCATCCAGCACACCGGCCTGACCCACAAGCAGGTGGGCCTGCTCGCCGTCGTCGACGCCGACCAAGCGAGTTCTCAACGAGAGATCGCCTCACAGCTCGGTGTCACCCCGAGCCTGGTGGTGTCACTGGTCGACCAGCTCGCCAGCATCGGCGCTGTGCGCAGGACGCGCAGTCAGACCGACCGTCGGGTACAGGTCGTCGAGATCACAGACGAGGGACGCCAGTTACTGCGGCTCGCCACCGATGCCGCCAAGAAACTCGACGTCGAGCTGCACAAGCACCTCTCCCCCGCTGATCTGCAGGCCTTGGACAGGCTCCTGCCCGCCCTTCTTCGAACTTCTTCGGTTGCAGCAAGCAACAGGCCGTAGCAGCCGGTCTCACCGGCGTCACTGCACCAGGACGATGCGCTTTCCCGCCGCCGATAGGCTCTCGGCGTCGCGGTGAGCATCCGCGATCCGGTCAAGCGGATAGGTTGAGGCGATCAGCGGCTTGAGCTCCCCGGAGTCCACCCGCGCAGCGAGCCACACCAGGTCCTTCACGCTCGGTTTTCCTGACACCATCCGGATCATCGGCCCCGGCGAGAGCATGGACGTGACGATGTCCCAGAAGGCCCCGGGAGCAATGGCCGTCATGCGCCCTCCGGGCTTGAGCAGCCTTCGGTAGGCGAGCGCATCGGCGCCCGCAGTGTCGATGACGACGTCGTAGCGCCCGGGAATATCCGACGGCTTCAGATCGTGGTAGTTGAAGACCTGCTGCGCTCCAGCGCTGACTGCCACATCGCTGCGGACGCCGACGACGGCATCCACCTCTGCGCCCATGATGCGGGCTACCTGAACCACCGTGGAACCGACGCCACCGTTTCCCCCTACCACCAGCACTCGATTCCCTCGACGGAGCTCAAGGGGGCGGAGCGCCTGCACGGCCGTCAAGCCTGCGAGAGGCAGAGCCGCGGCCTCCGCGAGCGGGACCCCATCAGGAGCAGGGGCGAGGCGGTCGGACCGGACTCGCACGTACTGCGCTCCAGCAGCCGTACGGCCGGGAGGCATCATCCCCAGGTAGCCCCAGACTCGGCGCCCCAGCACCGGCTTCCCGACCTGGTCCCCAACCGCGTGCACGAGCCCTGCGAAATCCACGCCCGTACCTTTTGGGAACCCCATCCCGTCGAGTAGGCGCATCTTTCCCCGCCTGGTCAGAAGGTCAACGGCGTTGACACTGAAGGCGGCGACCTCGACAACGACCTCCTTGGGGCCGGGACTCGGAATCTCGACCGCTCCCACCTCGAGTACCTCCGGAGCACCGTAGGAGCGGAACTGCACCGCCCGCATTGTGTTCTGTGCAACCATGACGTCTTCCTCTTCCTGTTGCGCTACGCTACGTAGCGTAGCGCAACAGGAAGAGGAGGACCATAGGCAGATCCGTACCCGGGACTCAGTCTCTCCGAGCGGCTCCCAGAAGCGTCAGAAGGACCTCCGAAAGCTCTTCTCGGAGCAGGTCGGGTCGCACCCGACCGAGAAGGTGCACATGCACGTACGGCACACCGAGCAGCGCCGCATACAGCCCGTCGACGTCGGCACCCGCCCGCACCTCCCCTCGGGAAATCGCACGGTCGACCATGGCCTCGATGTCTGCACGCACAGCGGCGACGACACTCTGCTGCAGCCTTGCAGTCAGGTCGGGATCACCGGCCATGTCGGCCAGCAGTCCTGGAAGCGTGCTCTTACCGGGTTCGGCGGCGATGAGGTCGACCACCCGCCCGGCGAGGGCCTCGACGTCTCCAGTCAGAGACCCGGAGTCGGCGAGCCCCTCTTCATCACGGCGGTGAATGACCAGATCGAATACCATCTCCGCCTTCGACTGCCAGCGCCGGTAGATCGTTGTCTTGGCAACCCCCGACTGCCTGGATACGCCCTCGATCGTCAGCGCCTGGTACCCCAGGGATCCCAGCTGTTCACGTACGGCCTCGGAAAGCCTGGCGTCGATGTGGGCTCGGCGCCGCGAGGGGGAACCGCCCTGCTGCTCGGCGTTGGACATGGAGCGCCTCCTTCATCTCACGAGGGGATGCGATCCCCTGCCTCAACGTTAGGGCATCGGGCCCCGTCAGCCCGGTACTGCGCAAGCATGAGGCTCAGGTAGTCGATAAGGTCCTGGCGCAGGCGCCCGGGGGCGATGACGTGGGCGTCTGGACCGAGCCGTAGAAGAATCGTCATGGCGTGCAGGTGGTCCATGAACTCCAGCCGGAGACAGGTCCATCCGTCATCGTCAGGAGGGTCGTCATCCGTGTCGGTCGTCGTTGCGCCCAGCGTCCACTCCCGTACGTCGCTCCACCGCTCGTCCCGCACCCAGGCGGTGGCTGTGATGGCCTCGAACCCCTCAAGAAACCTCTCACGCTGTTTGCGCCACGCCGCGGTCATGTCGAAACCGGCGTCGTCAGGGCACTCCTCGGCGAGGATCTCGGCCGCCTCGATCCGGGAGAGTCTGGTGAAGCGGACCTCGGCGCCGTGCGAGGCGCACAGGTACCAGCTGCGACCGGCGGCGACCAGCCCGTGCGGGTCGACATCGCCCTGCGTCGTCGCCCTCGACTTGTGCCGGAACACCATGCGCAGCCGATGGCGCGTGAAAACCGCTTCCTGAACTGCACGGAAGACGGCGTCGGCCCGCTCACTCTCGGGCAGGGGCAACCAGCCCTGGGGATCAACCACGATGCGCGAGGCCACGTCGATGGACTGGTTCCGATGTCTGTCGGGGACGGCGGCGAGCAGCTTGTGGACAGCCGAGGCGAGGGCTTCGCTGAGGCCGAGGGGCGCAGCGCCCCAGCCGGTGATACCGGCGAAGAGCGCCCGACTCTCCTCATGGTTCAGCCCCGTCACGTCCAGGCGGAAGCCGGGATCGATCCTCACTCCCCCGTGGGGGCCCCTTTCGCACCACACCGGCACGCCGGCGGCCGACAGCGCCTCGACATCCCGAAGCACGGTCCGCCGCGAGACCTCCAGCCGCTGCGCCAGCTCGGAAGCAGATAGACGGCCGTGAGCCCGAAGCAGCCAGATCATGGAAAGCAGACGATCGGCACGCACAGATCGATCCTCACACGTACATGACAGGAGATGGCACCAATCATCTCTAGCCTCGTCGTTATCAGCGCATGTCGCGTTCTCACAAGCATGAGGGAGTACTCCATGACTGTCTTCGTTCCCAACAGCGTCATCCTCTACACCTCCGACGTCGAGGTGAGCACCGCCTTCTACCGCGGAATTCTCGGTCATGGACCGATCGAGACCTATCCAGGCTTCAGCGTCTTCAAGTTGTCTGACGACTTGACTCTCGGTCTGCAAGCGGCCGATGAGATTGAGCCGGCTGCTGAGCCATATGTAGGCGGGGGTGAGCTGAGTTTGAGCGACGTCGAGCGAGCCGACGTCGACCGTCTTCACGCGCGGTGGAGGGCCCTGGGCATTCCGATGCTCATGGAACCGGCCCTCCTCGAGTTCGGCTACACCTTTGTGGCAACCGACCCCGATGGGCACCGCCTGCGCGTGTGCGCCACCGATACCTCAAGCTTCGCCTGACTCGAGGCCGTCGGAGCCCCGCCCGTCACCGGGTGCGAGCTCCGATGCGCCTCGCCAACGCTCCCAGCGCCCAGTTCACGATGACGTAGGCGACGGCGATGATGACGTAGGTCTGGAAGAAGACGGACAGGTGGGCGTCTATCTTCGCCTGACCGATCATCGTGGAACCGCGGTACATGAGCTCGGGATAGGCGAGCACGTACGCGAGCGTGGTGCCCTTGATGATGGTCACCATCTGTGTGATGAGGGTCGGGAGCATAAGACGCAGTGCCTGCGGCGCCAGGATGAGACGCATCGTGAGAGATCTGCTCATTCCCAGCGCCAGTGCAGCCTCAGTCTGACCTCGGTCCAGGGCCCGGACGCCTGAACGGAAGACCTCCGCCGTCGTCGCCGAGGTGCACATGATGATGGGCAGCGCCAGCTTCCAGAAGTCCGAGACATCCACGAAACGCGGAACCACTAGCAGGAAGAAGTAGACGAGCAGCAGCATCGGCACCGCTCGCATGGCATCGATCCACAAGCCGACCAACCACCTCACGGGCCGGTTGTCCAACAGGCGGAGCCAGCCCAGGACGATTCCCAGAGGAAAGGTGAGGAGGGCTGCGACAGCCCCCAGGGACAGGGTGTTGCCGGCGGCTTCCAGAAGCTGACTGACCACCGAGCGCCCCAGGAAGTAGCGCCACTCGGGATAGTCGAGCTGGCCCGCAAGGTCCAGTCGGTAGAGGACCGCGCTCAGAAGCGCCACGATCCCAAGAACCGCAATAACTGATCCGATGGCGATCATGACGCGCCCCCGCGGCCCCGGCTCATCGAAGAGCAGCGCCGCGTCCGTCGCCCCTGAGCCCTTGCCCCGCTGCTTGACGGGACGGTGATCCGTCATGGGCATGATGTCGGAGCTCATGCGCGTTCCTCCTTCCCCATGAACTCGAGGCGTCTCTCAAGACGCCCGCCGAACTTCGTGGCGGCGAAGGCGATGGCCAGGTAGGTGAGCCCCGAGGTGAGAAAGGTGATGACTCCCGCCGCTCGCTCCTGGTTGATTCTCTGCGTAACGGCAGTCAGCTCAACGACGCCGACCGCTGCAGCCAGCGAGGAGCCGATAAGGCAGGCGATGAAGACATTGACCAGTGGCTGGATCGTGCGGGCCAGGGCCTGAGGCAGGACGATACCGCGGATGATGAGCCAGAAGGGCATTCCCAATGCGCGCGCGGCCTCGATCTGTCCCTTCGGCACCGAGTTGATTCCGCTGCGCACCGTCTCGCACACGAATCCGGACGAGGAGAAGACCAGGGCGACGATCACCGACCAGAACAGTGGAATCCTGATGCCGACGTTGGGAAGCGCCAGGCCGACCAGCACCATGAGGCACAGGTTGGGGATGTTGCAGGCCACCGTCACCCACGCCGCGCCCAGTGCCCGCAGAGGAGGGATGGGACCGACCCGGAGGATGGCCATGAGCGATCCCAGGATTAGTCCGCCCGCGTAGGACAGTACGGAGATCACCAGCGTGATGAGCAGGCCGGAGCCAATATCAGCGAGATTGTCGGTGATGGCACTCACGGTGGCCTCCTTGAAGGATTCGGTTCGTCAATCATGACGTGAACGCTGTGGGCTGTCGCGTCGGCGGCCCTGCGGAGGATCCGCTCGGGCCGCAACGACGCAACGAGCCTGACTGGTCAACGAGCTCCGTTCAGGACTCCTGCGGGACCTCGTCACCGCCACCACCCTGCTCAGGCGCCGGCTCGGAGCCGTCCTCAGAAGCGGGAGTGTCCTCGGGAGCGGGAGTCTGCTCTGCGCCACCCGCACCCTCGGCACCGGCGGTCGACGATCCGGGGACCGAGCCGATGACCGGCGGCTGGGGCGCATCGCCACCGAGTGATTTGCCGATCGTCGCTTCCCAGATGGTCTTCCAGGTGCCGTCCGACTCGATCGTCTGCAGGAAAGTATTGACGAAGGCCTGGGCACCGGAGTCCTTGGGGAGTCCGATGCCGTAGGGGTCCTCGGCGAAGGTGTTGCCGACGATCTTGACCTTGTCATTGGACAGGACCTCGCTCTTGAGCAGGGACTGGTCCACGACGTAGGCCTTGACCTGCCCGCTCTCGACGGCGGCGACGCACTTGGCCTGGGTGTCGAAGGGCTTGGCCGTGGCGTTCGGGGCGTACTTCTTCAGGGCGGAGGCCGATGAGGAGTTGGACTGGACCGCGACGTCTCCGGTCAGGCTGTCGACACCCGTGATGTCCTTGTTGTCGGCCTTGACCAGGATGGCCTGACTGGAGGCGTAGTACGGGCCGGCGAAGTCGATCTTCTCGGCTCGTTCCGGGGTGATCGTGTACGTGGCCACGACGGCGTTGACCGTACCGTTGACCAGGACGGTCTCACGCGTGTCGGAGGTGACCTGCTTGATCTCGAGCAGGGAGCGGGCGTCGTCACCGCCGATGATGTAGCGGGCCAGGACCTGGGCGATAGCCGCATCGAAGCCGGAGATCTTCTTCGTCTTGGAGTCCTCCCAGGAGAACACCTCGGAGGTCTTGGTCCCGCCGGTGACGAGTTTGCCCGCCTTCTTGACGGCGGCGGCCCAGCTGGAGGCGGCTACGACGTCGGCGGCGGCCACCGGCCCGGAGTTGATGGCCTTGTTGTACTCGGCGTCGGCCTTGCCGTCGGTGCCCGTGTCGGCGCAGGCCGCCAGCACGCCGGCAAGGGAAATGGCGCCGGTGGTGGCCAGAAGGCTGCGACGGGAGAAGGTGGTCATGGTGTTCCTTTCGTTCGGACGGGGACGGAACCGTCCCAGGCCCAGGGCCTGCGGTGGCAGCCGCACCCGGGAGAAGGTGCGGTTCGGGGCTCAGTGGCTGAGCACCTTGGACAGGAAGTCGCGGGCGCGCTCGGTGCGCGGGGAGGAGAAGAACTCGGCGGGGCTACCTGATTCCACGATCTGGCCGCCATCCATGAAGACGACGCGGTCGGCGGCGGAGCGAGCGAATCCCATCTCGTGGGTGACGACAAGCATGGTCATGCCGGAGGAAGCCAGATCCTTGATGACGTCCAGGACCTCGTTGATCATCTCCGGGTCCAGAGCGCTGGTGGGTTCGTCGAAGAGCATGACCTTGGGGTCCATGGCCAGGGCGCGGGCGATGGCGACCCGCTGCTGCTGGCCTCCCGAGAGCTGCGCGGGGCGCTTGGAGGCCTGATCCGCCAACCCGACGCGAGCCAGCAGCTCATGGGCCCGCGTCTCGGCCTGCCGGCGGGGGGTGCGGCGCAGCTTGATAGGCGCCAAGGTGATGTTGTCCAGCACCGTTCGGTGCGGGAAGAGGTTGAAGGACTGGAAGACCATTCCCACCTCGGCACGCAGTTGGGCCAGCGCCCTGCCCTCCTGAGGCAATGGGACGCCGTCGATCTCGATCTCGCCCTTCTGGATCGGCTCGAGGCGGTTGACGGTGCGGCACAGCGTCGATTTACCGGAGCCCGAGGCTCCGATGACGGCCACGACCTCACCACGGTGGATGTCGAGTGAAACGTCATCGAGCGCTTTGAAATGGCCGTAGTACTTGGTGACGTGGCTGATGCGCACCAGGGCGTCGTCGGGTTTCCGGTCCGCGCCGGGGTCCCTGGGCTCGCGCTGGGCGCCTTTGACGTCGTCGTCGACGTCGTCAGTCCGGTCTGCGGCTGTTCGATCGGGAGAGGATGCGGATGTGGTCACGAGTACCTCGTCTCAACGTGGATATAGGAGCGGAATCTGCCTCAGCGACAGTGACAGCAACACATCCACATGCGCACCGCATTCCTCCTTGCTCGTATGGCTTCAGACCTTTGGGACCGGTTAGGACCGGTCCAAACTCCCCGTCGGCCCAGATTGCCCATGGTTGTCCACCGTAAGCGCTCATGGATAACGGGCAGCCGCAGTTCCGACCTCTCGTCAGGAAGGGTAGCACCGCCCGCGACCGGAGCGTCAACCGAGTCTCAGAACACGCCTCCTGCTGGGATGATGGTCACACGCCACGCAGGGCGCCTAACCGGCCGAGTCGACCACCCGGCCGTAGTCTCATCCGCATGAGCCCCGCGAATACAACCGATCCGCGTCGCCGACTCCAGCCCGAGCAGCGCAGGGAAGAACTGGTGAGAGTCGGGGTCGAGCTGTTCGCGGAGGGCACCCTCGATCGCACTCACGTCAATGAGATCATCAAGCGGGCCGGCGTTTCGCGCACGCTCTTCTACCACTACTTCCCCTCCAAGGCGGCCTTCGCCCGAGCGATCGTCGAGCATGAGATCCTTCACCTTCACGACCTGGTGGAGCAGCAGATCGAGCCGACACTGGAGGCGGCGATCTCCACTTTCGCGGGCTACGTGAGAGCCAGGCCGGACAGCTTCCGGGCCTTGCACACCGGAGGCCTCGACCAGGACCCGGAGATCGCGGCCGCGCTGAATACCAGCTTCGAGCGCTATGAGCGCCTCGTCCTCATGCTCCTGGGAGTCGTGGAACCCGACGAGCGCGCCATGTTCGCCGCCAAGGTGTGGATCGACACGATGATCGCCCTGTGTCTGGCATGGCTGGATCATCCGGAGATCAGCCAGCGGACCATCACGAACATGTCGGCCCAGACACTGCGGAGTCTGGTCTCTCAGGTGCAGCAGGGCGCCGAAGAGGCCCCGAGCCGCATCTCGATGCCATCGCCCTCCCACGATCCGGCAGGCGATCACTGAGGACACGCCCCGAAACACCTTGAGAGCCGCCCAGACCAGGGCACCGCTGCCCCTATCCACTTTATTCACCTTGCATATATTTTTCCGGCATTCCAACCTCATCGTAAAAATGGCATCCGTGTAAGAATAGACGTGCTAACCTCTCCTCCAGTTGCACATGGCGTGCAATAAGAGATGTCGGGGGACTCCGGTGCTTGACACCCCTCACTCTCAGAAGGAGAGCTGATCATGCCTGAAGGCGCCACTGGAAGCGCGGTGGCCGTGCGCAAGAATACGTCTCGGCTTCTTTTCGCTCCGGAGACGTTCAACTTCGCCGAAGTGACGCGCGCCATTGAGGTGGCCCGGCGCATGCCCTCGGACGTGGAGTGCGTCTTCGCAGGCTTCTCGCGACGTAACTCCGAGTACATCAGGGCGGCGGGCTTCGAATTCCGTCTACTCACCCCCCACCTGAGCGATGAGGAGGGCCGGCTGGCACTGGCATTCGACCAGGGGCGCAGCCTGCGCCACCCGTTCACGACGCAGATGCTCGCCCAGCGGGTCACGAGCGAGCGGGTGCTGTTACGCTGCCTGCGTCCGGACGCCGTCGTCATCGGAGTAACTCCTAGCCAGTTTATTTCGGCCCGTGCCGAGTGCGTGCCCCTGGTTTTCGTACGGCCCTTCGCCTACTCGTTGGCCCATCTAGAGGCTGCGCGCAGGGTTGGCGCCACCGGCTTCCTGCCCCGCGCGACTCCTGAGGAGTGCCTGGTCGACACCGCCGCTGCACGCCTGCTCCACACGGTTGGGACCCGGGTGCCCCTGTCACGCTCCTTCCACCAGGTGGCCAAGGCCAACGGCGTCTCTCTGCCCCAGGGGGTGTTCGCCGGACTCACCGCGGACCTCAATCTCATCGCCAGTGCTCCGCACCTGCTGCCCCGGTGGCTGGAGATGCCCGAGGGCCACCAGGTGGTGGGACCGGTGTACGCCCATCTGCCCGGCGAGGTCCCCGAGATCGTCGCCGACCTGGCCGCCGGCCCCAAGCCCCTGGTGTACTTCGCCGTGGGCTCATCGGGGAACCGAGACCTCGTCCTCGATGTGCTCAGGGGCCTGGGGCGGGCCGACTGCCAGGTGCTGGCGCCGGTGCGCTCCCACCTCCACCCAGAGGACCTGGAAACCCTGCCCCTCAACGTCCATGTCACCGATTGGATCCCGGCGCACCAGCTGGGCGACGCCGTCGACCTGGCGATCACCCACGGCGGTGAGGGAACGGTACAGAACAGCTGCGCGCAGGGGTGGCCCTTCATCGGGATCCCGTTGCAGTTCGAGCAGCGCTTCAATGTTCAGCGCTGCGCGGCCTTCGGCTCGGCTCGGCTTGTGTCCCAGAAGGAGGCCCGCGCGGCCGACTGGGCTGCACTGGTGCGCCAGGCCCTGGCCGACGAGGTCATGCGTTCGCGAGCCCGGCGCATGGCCGAACTAATGGAGGGGCTGGACGGACCGGGCCGGGCGGCCGAGGCGATCTGCGAGCTGCTGTGAGTCTGCTGCGGCTCTGCCGCCGAAGCTCTCTTCCGACCGGTACCTACGCCTGCGCCCGGGCACTGGCGTAGAGGCAGACGGCCGCGGCTGCCGCGACGTTGAGGGACTCCGCTTTGCCGTAGACGGGGATGGAGACGACGGCGTCGGCCCGGCTCAGCGCCTCTGCGGGCAGTCCGCGAGCCTCGTTGCCGAACAGCCAGGCGCTGGGCGCTTCCAGGAGAGACTCGGCCTCGAAGAGGTCGAAGTCCCCACGCCCGTCGGCCGCTAGGACGGTGAGTCCGGCCTCGTGGAGGGCGCCGACGACGTCGTCCAGGGCTACCCCGGTGGCGACGGGCAGGTGGAAGAGGCTTCCGGCGGTGGAGCGCACGACCTTCGGAGCAGT
>ERZ772874.1595-NODE-1595-length-11664-cov-15.126109_pt1 | contig 11664 bp, 9 predicted proteins | sample MGYA00580586_ERZ772874 | MGnify/ENA primary metagenome ERZ772874 (study PRJEB29015, sample SAMEA2737952) | human oral metagenome | biome: human oral; feature: human-associated habitat; material: dental | place: China | collected 2154 ... | reverse complement strand
TCTACTTATATATTGACATTCTAGTCTTTATTTGTTAGCATATACTCAATATTAATGGTGTAATCAACTATCTTGATAGATATTAGATATCTCACCAATATATAGCTAATAATACAGAAAGGGGTATACAATTATGAATTACTATAATATACAAAGGTATAAGAACGGAGATACTATTAATTAATTATTTCATAGGAAAAAGAGGTATTTAAACTGTGAAATTAATGAAAATTATAAGAATTATTACTGCAATCTTACATGTGTTTATAATGCTTTTTAATGTAATATATAAGTGATAATAATATGTGGAGTTTAATGTTTTAGACATTTCCCTATATTCTTTTGTTACTATATTCTTTATACATGTTTTTTCAATAAGGAAGATTAACAGAATATGAAGGGTTGATATTTAAAACTAATGGGTAATAATATAAACTCTTTCATTACTATTTATGTCACTACTTGGTGATAGAATGGAGGTTAAAATGAAAAAACTTTTTTGTTCTTATATTATTTTTTTATGTATAATTTGTACATATTCCCTAAATGTATTCGCACAAAATACAACTGAAATATTTAAACTAAATAATGATGTAGAAGAGTTTGTGAGATCCTATTTTGATGCTGTTGATAAGTCTTTTTCAGAGTTACATATTGTACCTGAATTAAAAATCTATTTTCAAGATGAAAGTAATTTAGAATATATATCAATAGATACATCAATACAGCATAGATTATTACAAATTTCTGACTTACATTATTCTAATTATAGTACCGACTTAACTTTTGAAAATATAGAATATGAAAATGATATTTTAAAAGTAACTGTTATTAAGTACACTCAAATGAATTTTGTATGTTTAAATGGTGAGCCTTCAAGTACATATGAAAGACATATACTGAATATTATTGATTTAGGCAATAGCAACTTTAAAATCATAAGTGATACACATTATGATGAAATAAAAGATTTATTAATGGTTTATATTCAAGATTCTAATGATACCGGTATATTAGAACCTCAATATAATATAGAATTTGCAAAAAATAGATTACTAGAAGAAAGCAAAAAAAATGTAATATTACAAGAAGAAGAACTTAAAAAATTGGAAGATGATACCTTGAGTACAGATGATATTTTGCCTTTTGACGAAAATCAGAATACAACCCTTTCCAATAAGTTTAGATTTAAATCATATAATAGGGAAGCTGCTAGAGATTATGCTTTTAGATATGTGCTTTCACCCAATTCAAGCTATGTAAATTTTGAAAAGATGGGAGGCAATTGTACAAATTTCACCTCCCAATGTTTAAGAGCCGGAGGAATACCATTTGACGAAACTGGAAATTATACATGGTATTATTATGATTCAAATAATAGAGCACCTTCATGGACACTTGCAAATGGTTTTAGAACATATTATAAAAATAATGTAGGTTCATCTTCTATAAAAGGACTACGAGCTTACCCCAGTAATTTTTCTAACATACGCTTAGGAGATTTAGTACAATTAGTAAACAACGGTAAAGCTTCACACACAATGTTTGTATCATCACCAATCTATGATACATGGGCTAGTAGCAATCCTTGGAAATATAAGTATGATGTGGGAATATGTCAAAACTCTACCAGTGAACCTGGAAGGCAAAAAAATATTCCGTTAAGTACTAAACCAAGTAACCGAGAATATATACATATTGAAGGAAGTTATAATTAAATGACTAAAAAAATAATCACATATTTAGCCATAGTTATATGTCTTTTATTATCATCTTGTGCAACTAAAAGTAATACAATTAATACTACTTCCAATACCGACAGTATTGAGTCCACAGCAAGTGAGTCCAAAGCAAGCGGAAACATTGATAATAGCTTCAATTATAAATTAGAAAACATATTTCAAAAGGCAAGTATAGAAGACTTGGTAGTAAATAACAATAGCATAAGCTTTAAAATCAGAAACACAACTGATGACAATGAGCTTTTAAGTGCTTACTTGGAGTATGTACGCTTAAAAGACGGTAAAGAATACACATCTTACCGATTAGATCTTGATAAATTAAATATTCCTGCCGGACATATTAGTGACACGATGCACTTTAATCCTCAAAAGCCATTAGGAAGTGCAGGTGTAGTAAGAATTAAAGCATTAATATTTAAAGATTCAAAAGATGATTATATAAGATAAAATGGTGCAGTCGATATAACACACATTAACCTACAACCGCTATTTCAAATAAGAAACATCATGAATCGGATTAAATGTACTGTATTTATTATAGTGATTATAGGAGCGATTGTATTTCATGAGAAATTTAAAGACAGTAAACTTTTTCAGAATAATTTCCTGAAAATATTTACTGTTATCATAATCGTGTTTATATTAATAATAACCATATTTTAAGCTAAAGATTATTAACGAAGTCCCTTGTATTTAAATCTTTTTAACAAGTCAAGATACAAATTATGTATACAGTAACTGCATTAACCCAACCCGCTACGAAATAGAGGTAAAGTCAAGTTTTTCAGTCTATACCGATTTGTTGCAGCTTTGAAAAATAGTTGTGAAAAAGACTTAAATACAAGGGACTTTTGCACTAAAGTTTATTTGTTTTCTTTTATAATTAATAAAATGTCTTCTTCAAACATCTGATGCTAATATGCACCTAAACATAAGGATAAGTATTATTTTCCCTCTTAGATTCTCACTCTCTTCCTACCTGTCCAAATACGCCTTCCTAAGCAAAAACTTAGACAGCATCCTCTTATAATGCCCCAAGTCAAGATACTCATACATTCCTGCCTTTCTTGCCCTCTTATAAAGCTTTAAGATAAGCCTCCTATAATATAGGTAAAACTTATGTCTGCTTATATTCTCCGGCTCCACTACCAAATGCAAAAAATCCCAATGTTCTATTTTTTTGGTAATCAGCTTATCCTTATATTCCTCGTATAAAGGCGTTCCGGGTATGGGGGTAAAGATGGAAATAGTTACATGAATAAGCTTGTGCTTTACTATCCAATCATACAGGTCATCAAAATCTTTTTTAGTGGCTGAAAGCCCTACTATCATAAGACCTATGCACTGTGCGGATGTGGAGTTAATTACCTCTATCGCCTTTACATTATGTTCTTTACTCGTTCCCTTATTGTAATCATTAAGTTCCTCATCACTTATAGCCTCAAGCCCTACCAAAAAGTACTTAAACCCTATATCTGCAAGCTCCTTTACAATATCAGGGTGGCTTGCTACAAAGTCCGCTCTTGCATAACACACATAGTTCTTTTTTATATTATTCTCCCTTACAAGCCTTACAAACTCCCTTAATCTTTTCTCATTTACCAAAAAATCATCATCCGATATGGTGATATTCTCAGCATCTATATTCTTAAGCTCTTCTATAACAAGCTTTAAGTCTCTTTCCCTGTATTTGCCGTGATTAAGTAAGGTACAGTAGCAAAACTTACAATTATAGGGACAACTGAAAGATGTCTTTATATTGGCGGCTTGCGTCAAATCAAGATATCTGAAATGCTTTCTGTTCTCATAAAAGAAAGTCCTGTCCGGTATAGGGAGGCTGTTGATATCTATAGGTATCATGGGATTAGCCTGCCATTTGCCGTCCTCAAGCTTATAACACATACCGTTTATACTTGTAAGTTCCTTAATTAAATTCTTATTTACGATATCATTTGCATTAATAATATTCTTTTTAAGACCTGTATAGGTAACAATTTCGACAAAGGCATCAACCGACTCGCTTTTTGCTATATAATCTATAAATTCCGTATAAAAAACTTTAGTATTGATCTGTGCATGAACTCCTCCGACTATGGTGGTTATATTCGGATTATACTTTTTTGCCTGCATACAAAATTTCTTCATCATATTTTCCTGTGTTATATAGCCCGTTATTGCCACCACATCAGGATCATAGTCTTTTAATACCACTCTAAAGGGCTTATTTTGACAAATATAATCGTAGATCATATCCTCATAGCCGGCTGCCTTAAGTCCGGTATGTAGGTACTCAAGCTCTAAGGGCTCGGAATCCAAAATATTGGTAAAGCTTAAAGTATTGGGTGCTCCCGGTCTTACCAACAAAACTTTCATGCAATTCTCCTTTTACTGCTCATATAAGTTCTAAAAAAGTTCTTTATATACACACTTATCAAGGCATTAAATCCGAAAGTCATCCTAAGTGTGTTCTTAATAGGAAATGCTCTAAGCGTATAAAGGAATGAGTACCAACTCATATTTACCGCAAATGTAAACTTAAGCACCTCAAGATAATACTCATTTAGGCTCATCTTGGAGGGCATAATAAGCACATCTCCGAAATTCCATTTTTCATAGTCGGTTTCATCATATAAAAGTCTGTCTCTGTACTCCTCAAAAAGAGGGGTGAGCGGATGGGGATTAAGCGGTGAAAAGGTCATAAGTTCAGGTCTTAAAAGATTCTTATACTTAAGAAGTTTCTTAAAATCATTCTTATCCCAATCCGGATGCAGGATAAAAGAACCCCAGCAGGCTATTTTATTTCTTTGCAGTATTCTTGTGGCTTTTAAGTTCTCATCTATAGTGGCCGCCTTATTATATTCTTTAAGCTGCCTATTATCAAAGCTTTCATAACCTACTATTACCGCAATCAATCCGTTTTTGTAAAGCCTTTTAAATAAATCTTCTTTTTCAAGTATGGAGTTTACCGAGCCGTAGCATATATACTTCTTTCTAACCTTTCTTTCTTCCAAAAGCTCACAGAATTTTTCGAGCCTTTTTTTGTTTATCAAAAAATCATTGTCGCAAATCATTACATAAGGCTCTTTAAGATCCTCAAGCTGCTGTACTATCTGCTCTATATCAACCTCTCTTAAAGTAGGACCTTCAAGCTTCCAACGCACGCAAAAGTTACATCTGTTTCTGCAACCGAAGGAGGTCTGAACCACCGCACAGGGCTGAAAACCGACATATTTGTATAAATGCCTGTAACGCTTGCTGCAATTGGTATCCGGTCTTACATATTCATTGTAACAGCCCTCTACTGCATTCTTAAAATTAAGTTCTTTGGAAAAAATCCCTACTATTGGCTTCTCCTGCTTTTTTCCTGAGGCTATCAGCTCCATTAACTCCTTGTAATTAGCCCTTGTAGTGGACTTGAATACATGGTCTACATACTTGCTGAAAAAAGAATTGGGATATACCATAGCCTGTACTCCCCCAACTATGACCTTGATGTCCTTATCGTATTTTTTTGCAATTTTTGCAATTTTTACAACATTTTCCACATCAGTACATTGGGAAGTTATCCCTATGACCTTAGGTCTGAACTTATTTATATAAGCTCCCAACCTTCCGTTAGGCTCTGCCATAAAGTCGGCAAGCAGCACCTTATGTCCTTGTTCTTTTAATATTGTAGCTACACATTCAACTCCAAGCGGCTCACCGAAGAGAAAGTTCTTCACCGTAGTTATCTTTTTATTGACCCAAGGTCTTACAAGCAATACTCTCATTATTCCTCCTTATTTCCAAGCATATCCAAAAGCTTTTTACACACTGCATCCGGTATAATATTACTTGCCAAATGCATATATTTTTTTTCTTTCTTTGCTCCAAGTCTGGACTTACTGTATCCTGTAGTCTGTCCCAAATGAAGTCTGATACACTGCTTTTCATAAGCAAGCCTTACCATGTATATCAGCATATTTAAATAAGTATCATACTTTTTATTACTTTCCTTATCGACTCCGCAAAATAAAAATACCATTTCCTTATCTATTTGCTTTATTTGAAAAAAAGCAAGTAAATCACCCTCTCTTCCTTTGATTTCATACATCTGTGCATCCATTTCACAAAAGTATTCCGGCTTCAGTTTTTCAAGTCTTCCCTCAGAGCGTTCATATACCTGTTCATATAAGGCGTAATGTTGCTCTTGAAAATTTTTATTTGCCAGCTTACTTATCTGCAAATACTCTGACTTTGCAAGTGCCTGTCTTAATCTTCTCCTGTAACGGCTTTTTAAACTCATAAAAATCCCGTCAAAATCCTTATCTATTTCCATCACATAGCTTCCTAAGGTATTCGCTCTTGCTATTGGAAGCCTGCCATCGGTATTAAGTACTAAAAGCAGAGGGAAAGTTTTTAAATACTTAGCTAAAATCTCAAGTTTTCCTTCAGCACAGACAAAGCCTTCACAGGCTATTGATAGAGGAATCCCAACTACTATTATATTAAAATTAAGCTTTAAGCTGCTGCTAAAGGTAAGTAAGTCAAGTTTAAGCTTGTAACTTACCATAATAATTCTTTCCTCTTCATTGATATGATAGCTTTGATTACAATAATTTACCTCTTCTAAAAAATTCAAAAAATCCTTTTTTATAAATACTTTTTTTGCAGCTATTTCATCCCATGTATCAGGAAGTTTTTTCGCACTGTCATAAACCTTAAAGCCCGACTTCATAGTAATTCCTCGTATACTTTATAGCTTTTATACTTATTTTTCATAAAACGCTTTGTAATTGCAGTAGATTCGGTGTTACTTTCCATTATCCAACCGGACTCCAAATATGTATACTCGCTTCCTCTTAATTTATAAAGATAGTCAAGTAAAGCGATTACCGCACCGCTGTTTTTATATTCAGGCAGTACTCCAAATTCTGTGATTTTTACAGTATCTATCTTTTTTAAGCCAAGCTTATAACTAAGTATAGGCAATACCCCAAGCCTTTTACCGCTTCCTATAAGTTGGTTAAAGTCAGGATACCAGAGCATAAATCCTACGGGCTTTTCATGATAGTACACAAACAGAAGGTTTTCTTCTTTGATAACATACTTAAACGAGGACAGTAACTCTATATCCTCCTCTTTCCTCGCAGTATAATAGTACTTGTGATTTACAAAAGCATTGTTATTAATTTCGGTATATAAGGCAGCGGTTTTTTTAATATTTTTAAAATCCGCCCCCCTTATACTGAAATTCTTTTCTATATAATCCCTTAACTTGTCGGGTAAGTTCATATCCATATCCGATATTTTTATCCGGTAACTGTAAAGCAGCTCCGTAGGCTTAATATATTTTTCAATATGCCTTATATAATATTCTTTATTATAGTTACTTCCAAAACTTGGCATGGACTTAAATGAGTCCGCCAACAGCCCAAGTCCGTAGTTTACATGCAGATTAAGCCCAAGCAAAAGTTTTTGTAAATTTTTTTCTCTTGCTTTAAGTTTGGCGAATTTATAAACTTCTCCAAATACCTCTTCTTTATCTCTAAAGTCTAAAAAGGCTATTTGCAGGGTATCCGGCATCCTGTCTATTACTGCCAAAGCAAATACTGCCTCTATTTTTTCTTTATCCGAATAAAGCATATAGGCTTCTATATCGCTACCTTCGGTGATTTTTGCTCTATGCTCTAATATATTAGGCAGGGAAATTGATTGCAGATCCCTAAAGTATTCGTCCCCACTGTAGACTTCTTTTTGAAAATTTATAAATTTCTTATAGTCTTTTTTCTCAGCCTTTACTATATACATTTTAATCCTTTTCTTTATGCAAACTATTAAGTTTGTCAAAATCAATAAGCTTTACAGTTCTCATAAGCTAAATTATGTTGGGAGTAAGTCGTTTTTTTATTTGATACCTGTAATAAAGATTTATTGCCATATAAAAAAGGTATCTGCCGGGGGCTTTAAAAAACTCTTTTCTAAGCACTGTCCTCCTCATTATATTCCCGATTTCAAACACCTTCTCATAAAGTGCCCAGTACTCCTTAGTCAGTTCCTCAGGACTCATATTCTTCGGTATATGCACAGCCTGACTTCCGTCATAACTATACATATCTTCTATGTAAATTCTTTTTTCTTTAAGCATTTCTTTATGATATATAGTTCCGGGAATAGGTGTCAATATATAAAATCTCGGTACAACTATCTTACACTCCTTTATAAAGTCGGCAGTATTTCTGATGGACTCCTTCGTATCCGCATCCGCTCCGACTACCATTTCCGTTGAAATATCTATACCCACGGATTGGATATTTTTAATAAGTCTTTTATAGTCGGACACCTTAGCCCATGATTTATTCATACTGTTCAGACTTTCCTGCACTATGCTCTCAAGTCCGAAACTAAGCGTCATGCAACCACTTTTAGATAGCTTTTCAAGCAATTCCCTGTCATCACCTATATCTATTGAACACTGGCTTATCCATGTCATCTTCATGGGGATAATGTAATCTAAAAGCTCCATCATGTATTTCCTGTTAGACATGATATTGTCATCCAAAAGCATGAATTTATTAAAGCCCAAGTCCTTTATTTGCCTTATATCTCTTACCACATCCTCTATGGGTCTTCTGATATAATGGTTTTTATAAAGGCAATAGATTGAGCAAAAACTGCAAGATTTAGGACAGCCCCTTCCTGCCTGTACCGGCAGCATATCTCCTATTTTTTTATCCAGTATCAGATCAAACCTTGGCAGTGGAGTATGTATAAGCTTTACCGGCATATTGTAGAAGCTTTTAAGCTCTCCCCTAAGGTAATCTTTAAGCATGGCAGGGTATGCTTCCTCTCCGTCTCCCACTATTACACTGTCGCAATACTTTTTTGCCTCCTCAGGCATAAGGCTTACCATGTATCCGCCCATAAATACCGTCTTGCCTCTTTTTTTGAACTCCTTGGCAATATCTATGCTTCTTATAACAGCGTGCCCCATACTTCCTATGCCTACTATATCCACATCCATGTCAAAGTCTATATCTTCTATGGTTTCTAAGATTATTTTAACCTCAAATTCATCCGGAGTCATAGCCGCAAGGAGCGGCATTGCCAGTCCTACAAAGTAAAGCTTTGACTTTTTTATGGGCTTTTTTTCATGGTCGTAAGGAGATGACTGTATAAGTACAAGTTTCTTTTTTTGCATATTGATCTCCATTCTGCTACCTTTATTAGACAACACAGGCAGCAGTAAGTTTTTCACATTCCTATTATTTCATAATAATCCACTTTTACATTTGGCGGATTGTAACTTAATTTTCATATTTTAATTATACTGTCTTTATACCACAACACAGGCAGCAGTAAGTTTTAATACATTCCTATATCCACATTCTACCTTTGACGAATCGTAACTCAACTTTCATATCTTAATTATACTGTCTTTATCTCACAATACAGGCAGCAGTGAATTTCTCACATTACTATTATTTCATAATAATCCGCATTTACCTTTGCCGAATCGTAATACAGTAATGATGACAATTTTAGCATCATGTTTTCCTTTATTACTACCTGCCTCTTATAATTTTTCCTATATATTGCAGGCTGACAAATTGGCTTCCCCACCACATCTTAGCAACTTCTTTTATTCCGTATTTTTTAAGCATTTTAATAATATTATCCGGTCTTAAAACTATCCTGGCATAGGTCTTAATTATCTGATAATAATACTGCCTTATGCTCATATACTTAGGCTTAAGCACTATATGTGCCAGATCCCACATGGCATAGTCTTTACGGGATACCAATATCTTATCTTTATAATCATCATAAATTTCCGTTCCCGGTAAGGGCGTAAGCGGCTGTAAATTAACAAAACTTACATTCAGTCCTATTATGTAGTCCTCTATTTGCTTAAAATCCTTCTTTGTAAAATCGGGCTGTAAAATCATGGTGGCATACAGCTCTATACCGTATTTTTGCAAAATTCTTATAGCCTTTTCATTATTTTCAAGAGAACTTCTTTTATTAAAGTCCTTAAGATCCTTTTCTCTTACCGACTCTACTCCCACAATTACCGCACTAAGCCCATGTCTTGAAAGTCTGCCTATCACCTTTTCATGACTTGCTATAAAGTCGGCTCTTCCGTACACCAAAAATCTTTTATGTATATTTCTTCTTTCCAACTCATCACAAAAAAGATTTAATCTGTTTTCATTAAATAAAAAATCATCATCTACTATATAGATTTCCCTCTCCTTAATGCTCTCAAGTTCTTCCATAACCTCATCAATCTTTCTTGCAAAGTACTTTCCGCCGGTTATTTCCTTGCAAAAGCAAAAACTGCAAGTATAAGGGCAACCCAAAGATGTTTTTATCAAGGCACAGGGATTGTGAAACATATAATAATATTTTTTTCTATATTTTTTAACAGAGCTTCTATCGGGAGGCAAAATATTATAAGAGGAGCTTCTTATGTGCTTTTTTCCCTTTACATAGGTTCCCTCTATTTCTTTTGTATCTACTCCTGCTCTTACCCGGTCTATTATTTTATTAAAGGTCTCTACCGGATTTGAGCATATTATATAGTCTATATATTTTGATGTAAAATCTTCAGGTACTACCTCAGCATGAACTCCTCCGACAACGGTTATCGTTTTATTTGATAGGCATTTGATTTTTCTTGCCATCTCCTTTACCGCTCCTACATGGGTGATATAGGCAGTCATGCCCACAATATGAGGCTTGTACTTATTTATAAAAAATTCTATAGGCTTTTTTTCAAGTATCATATCTATTATCTTAACACTTGCCTTAGTCTTATCTATATTTCCCACCAAGTACTCAAGCTCCAAAGGCTCACATATCATCACATGCTGCAAACCTATAGTTTCTTTAGGCGGTCTTGGACGCAGCAACAATATACGCAGTCTATTTTCCACAATGTCTCACTTTCTTTTGTATACTACAGCCACTATATTTGGCATGAAAAATGCCTTCTTTATACGACAAGAACCCATAAACCTTAATTTATCCTTTGCAAAGCTTTTAAGCTCTTTTACACAGGGGTAATGTGCCTTGCCGGTTGTAAGTTTAAGTAGGCTACAGGCAAATCTGTCATAAAAGTTATTTACAGAGGCGCATATAACTATAATATATCCTTTTTCTTTTAATAAATCTGCCATATCTGAAAGTGCCTTCTCCTGATTCTTATAATACGGCAGTGAATGTGTGCAGGTAATTATATCAAAGTCTTTTACTATATTTTCTTTTATATCACTTATATCTGTATTGAAAAGCTCTGCCTCTATATCTTTTATTTTTAAGTTTCTCCTAGCCTGTTTTATCATATTTACAGAATAATCGGCACCGCTAAGTAAAAATTTATTGCCAAACTCCTTATGGATTTGTTCTAAGAGCTGCCCGGTACCGCAGCCCATATCAAGTAAACTTCCCCTATCAATTCCTGTCTTTTTTATAATGCTTATAACCTTATCTCTGCTTGGCTTTAATGAATACTTTTGCACCCAGAGTTTATTGTAATAATTTGCCCAAAAATCCCATATACCTTTCATATAAACACGCCTCTCCTCTCCATATATTAAAGCATTTTAAGTAAAATTTCTATTCTTTAAGTTCTTATTAACAAGTAAAGCTTATTACTTTTCTATATTTATACAAATAGCAAAATATATTTTATAAAAATAAGCAAGTTATCTTTACAATGATAGCCTAATACATAAGCCTATGTATTTGATTATATCTATTGTGGCTGTTAAATCAAGTTATATAAAACTTACTTTTGTATAAATATAATTGCTTGTTTTTTTATCTTTATATATAATGATTTAGTGGGGAGTTGGCAGCATAAACAATTATAATGTTTGTGGTTATCAGTTTATAAAAAACTCCGTATAATTCAATCATACTCGCAACCCTTTCTCAA
>ERZ772874.1594-NODE-1594-length-11665-cov-3.761154_pt1 | contig 11665 bp, 11 predicted proteins | sample MGYA00580586_ERZ772874 | MGnify/ENA primary metagenome ERZ772874 (study PRJEB29015, sample SAMEA2737952) | human oral metagenome | biome: human oral; feature: human-associated habitat; material: dental | place: China | collected 2154 ... | reverse complement strand
CCCTCTAGAGACTTGCTGAGACCTGTTGATCCAGTTGGCGTTGCCACACAAAGCCCATCTCCACGGAAGTTTTCGAATAATTCGCCATTAATATACACTTCGCATAAAAGCGTGCCATTCACTTTACGTAAGGTTGCCTCATTCAAAGCGGCATAGCGAATGACATCTCCACTTTTGAACTTCACATTCACATCGAGCAATGGATAGCTCACATGCTCTCCTTTGTCTTGTTTCAAAGACTCGATTAATTGATCCACTTCGAAGTCACGCCAATCCGTGTAAAAACCTAAGTGGCCTGTATGAATCGCCACAAAACGGATACTGTCTAATTGATTGCGGTAATGATGAAAAGCCCCTAAAAGCGTTCCATCTCCGCCGACCGTAATCACGACATCCGGATGCTCGTCATCACGCTCAAAACACCCTTCTTGGCATAAGCGGTCGAAGGCATTCATGACTGCTTTTGTTTTTTCTGTTTGGTTTCCATATAAACCGACTTTCATCATGAGTCCCTCCGTTTCTTTCTTTTACGCTGATTTTCTTTATTAATTGCAAAAATATATTGCGCTTCTTGAATCTCTTCTCGTATTTGAGACATCTCTTCATCTAGCAAGAACGCCGCTTCTGCTGCACGTTCCAAACGCTCATGAATCGTATCAGGGAATTCCCCTTTATATTTATAGTTTAATGAGTGTTCAATCGTTGCCCAGAAATTCATCGCTAAGGTACGAATTTGAATTTCTACAAGAATCTTTGTTTCCCCTTCGATTCGTTGAACGGGATATTCCAATACGATATGGTATGAACGATAGCCACTTGCTTTTTTGTTTTGAATATAGTCACGTTCGATCACAATATCAAAGTCATTACGCTGACGAATCAAGCGAACCACTTCATAAATATCATCGACGAACTGACACATAATCCGAAGACCAGCAATATCTTGTACACCTTCAAGGAATTCTTCTCTAGGGATATTACGAACTTGCATCTTTTCTACAATACTCTCTGGAGTCTTCACACGACCCGTGATAAATTCAATCGGTGCATGTTTCCCTTCTTGACGATACTGACGTCTAATTCCCTTTAATTTAATTTTTAATTCCTCTATTGCTTGATAATACGGAGCTAGAAAGGCTTCCCAGTCTTCGACAAGGGGTGTTTCCCATATTTCCATATTTTCACCTACTTTTTTTCATTTCCGTTCTCTATCATACCATATTTTATAAGGAATCATGACAAATTAAGGCGATTTTTTTCAAATCTGTACTAAAATGAGCTACAATAAACTGCTGAAGGAGGAATACAAATGCCAGAAATCGAAAAAGAGTTCAAGAATTTATTGACAAAAGAGCAATACACTTCTCTTGTGGAAGACTATAAAGACGTGTTCACTAAAGACGTCACACAAACAAATAGCTACTACGACTATGAAGGTCTCCTCCAAAAGCATAAAATGGCCCTTCGTATTCGCATCGTCGAAGGAAAAGACACCGGCGAAATTACGCTAAAGATTCCTCAAAGTAGCCTTGAAGTCCTCGAATTCACAGAGGTCCTTCCAGTTGAGATTCTGAACCAATATAATAACGACAAACAATTCACGCTTCCACCTTCGATCCAGAAGGCGTTAGAAGAAAAAGGGATTTCCCTTCAAAGCGTTATGCAGACTGCACTTTTAACCACACATCGATTGGAAGGTGAACTCTCCGAAAATGAATGGCTTGTTCTCGATGAAAGTCACTATAACGGCAAGGTCGACTTTGAGATGGAAATGGAAGTTCGTAGTCTCGAGCTCGGAGAACCGGTATTCTTAGGTATTCTAGCCAAATACAATATCGAACGACGCCAAGCCGAAAGTAAAATTAAGCGTGCACTGTCCACGAGATAAGTACAAATGTCACGCGTTGTGCAAATTATTCTGACATTTCAACGAACTATGTTACAATAGTGTTACAAAGTTAATTAGGGAACAGGGGTGTAGGATTTTGAGTATTTCAAAAACAAAAAATCTATCAGAACGCACTTCACACGAAAAGATTTTCGAATTATATTTATTCGTGAATCCATTGGGATCATATTGTTATCGCTGTGAAAACGAACTATTAAAATTTGTTCGCAATTCTGAGTTTAAGGTACATTACCAATTCGTAACGTTTCATAATTTACAAACGGTTAATCAATATATGAAAAACCAAAAGTTAGATGAAACAGACTTAGATTTAAGAAACGAAATCTATACAAAAATATATGATGCAGCTCTTTCGTATAAAGCTGCCCTCTTACAAGGGAAACGTCCTGGTCGTCAATTCTTAATTGAGTTGCAACACCAAATTCATCATCACAATCGTGACTACAGTAAAGAGTTACTCGATGAAATTTTAGATAATATTGAAATTGATAAGAAAATGTTTTACGAAGATAAAGCTAGTCCTGCTGTAAAAACAGCGTATGACCGTGATTTACAAATTGCTCAAGAGATGAATGTAACACACACACCTTCTCTTGTCATCTTCGATAATTCAAATCAATCTTATGGAATCTTACTGCCAAATAGTATTACGGCTGATACCATTAGTGAAATATGTAATGGGGAGCCTCTACCAGAATGTCCGGAAATCAAACGACTTGTAGAAGTTCGCTCACGCCATAACTTAGCAAAAGTCGTTAATATGAATCGTTAATATACAAAAACTCCTCCATCTGGAGGAGTTTTCTTTGTCTATAAAAGGAAACCGAGCTCACATTGTGAGTTCGGTCTCGTATTGCGCAGTGGTTTATTGACTTTCTTTTCATCCCTTAGGATTCAAGAAAGTCTAATAAACTTTGCGGGCGAAAGACTACAAAGCAGAAAAACCTCACACTGTGAGGTTTTTCTTGTCTTCTGTCTTTCTGTCTAGTAGTTGAACTCGACCTCGCAGAAATGGCGTGCGTTTCCTGAAACATCCGCAGAACGTTTCACGTTCCTTCCGGTGTTCCAGTCCAACGTTCCATTTCTGAGCGCTCGGTCTCGTATCCTAGTTGTTCATCAAAGCTTCTAATTGTGCTAAGCGTTGTTCGAACACGTCGAATGCGTCGTATAAGTAGTCTTTCTTCGTCATGTCTACGCCGGCTTTTTTCATTACCTCGATTGGAGCGTCGCTGCGTCCTGCACGTAAGTAGTTTAAGTAAGCTTCTAAATCTTCTGGAGTCCCATGTAAGATTTTATCTGATAAAGCAGTTGCTGCAGCCATACCAGTTGCATATTGGAATACATAGTAATTCATGTAGAAATGAGGAATACGAGCCCATTCGTATGCAATTTGCTCATCTTGGATGACATTCGCATAGTATTTAGCGTTGATTTCTCCATATACTTTTGCAAGAGATTCTTGCGTTAATGGTTGACCTTGTTGATCCATTAAGTGGATTTGATGTTCAAATTCCGCAAATTGTGTTTGACGGAAAATGGTTGATTTGAAGCGGTGTAAATAGTTGTTTAAGATATATTTTTGCGCTTCTTTATCTGTATGTTTCTTCAACAAGTAATCTGTTAAGATGTTTTCGTTAGTTGTAGAAGCAATTTCTGCTAAGAAGATTGAGTAATCTCCGTATTGTTTTGGTTGTGTATTACGAGTGAAGTAGCTGTGAGCACTATGTCCTAACTCGTGAACTAATGTGAAGAAGTTTGATAATTCATCATGCCAGTTCAACAAGATGTATGGTGCTGTTGAGTATGCCCCACTTGAGTATCCACCACTACGTTTACCGATGTTTTCAGCAACGTCAATCCAACGATCAGCATAAGCTTTTTTCATAATTTCAGCATATTCTTCCCCAAGTGGTAGTAAGGCTTCACGACTTGCTTTTGCTGCTTCTTCGTAATTATATTTAATTGGAGCGTCTCCAGTAATTGGTACGTATAAGTCATACATATGCAATTCATCTAAGCCTAATGCTTTTTGTTGTAATGCAATATAACGGTGTAGTAATGGTAATTTTTCGTTTACCACTTCTACTAAAGCATCGTACACTTCTTCAGGAACTTGGTTTGAAGCAAGTGCTGCTTGGCGAGCTGAGTCATAGTTATGGACTAGAGCGCTGAAGTTATGACCTTTCACTTCTGTACCAAGTGTGCTTGCGAATGTATTTTTTAAGTTGATGTATGGTTTGTATAATGTTTCGAATGCTTCCTTACGAACAGCTTGATTTTTAGATTCGATATATACTGAGTAGTTTCCGTTTGTCAATTCAACTTTTTCACCATCTTCAGTTGTGATTTCGTCAAACTTGATGTCAGCGTTGTTTAATAAGTTGAATGTTTTGCTTGCGCCTTGGAATACTTCACTAGCCTTTGATAATAAAGCTTCTTCTTTATCTGAAAGCACGTGACCTTTTTTAATACGCGCTGTTTCTAATAATACGCGGAAGTCTTCTAATCCTGGTTCTTGTTTGAAATACTCTTCGAACTCTTCATCAGATAATGCTAAGATTGCTGGACTAAACCATGCAGAAGCTCCTGAAAAATCAATATATGTAGAGAACGCACGTTGGTTTAAGACTTGATTTTCGTTATTTGAAGTATCTTGGTCTGCTTTTAAATGTGAGTAAACATAAGCTGTTTCAATCTTATCATCCACTTCGTTTAAAAGATTTAAGAACGCTAATAATGATTCCCCGTCTTTTAGTGCTGTATCTTTTGCAGCGGCTACTGCTGGAATTTGTGATTTTACAAATTCTAAATCCTTTTCAAATCCTTCGTTTGATTCGTAAATTGCGGAAAGGTCCCATGTTAATTCTACAGGAACGTCTTCACGTCTTAATGGTTTTTTATTGGCCATTATAATCCCTACTTTCTAAAAAGTTGATAGTCCTAGTGTACTATGAAATGGATGCTTTGGAAAGGGTTTGAATCCATTTTTAAAGAAAAAGAGACCAAATGAATCGCTTTTGATTCACCTGATCTCGTTAATTAGTCTTCAAGGAAAGTGGCTTTGTCTAAACTATCCGTTCCGATAATCGCTACAAGAATGACATCCTCACGAATGAGAAATTCTGCAAACACTTTTGTATTCAACGATTCATCCTTTCCTTCACGATATCCAATTAAGTTCAAATCATAATCTTTACGTAAGTCTAAATCTCTTAGTTGTTTTCCAACCCATGATTTTGGCGGATAAAATTCCACAAGCGAGATATTGCCATCGAGAGCAATCACCTCAGCTAGTTTATGGTGAAGAATGTTCTTTACGAGACGAATTCCTGTTTCCTTTTCTGGGTTTACCACACGTTGCGCACCCATCTTCGTTAAGATTTCTGTTGTTGTACGGCTTTTTGCTTTGGCAATAATTTCAGGAACACCAAGTCGACTGCAGTGCATTACTGCTAAAATGCTCGCTTCTAAACTCGAACCTGTAGCAACCACAACTGTATCGCAGTCACCGATTCCAATTTCTTTTAAAACATCTTCATCTGTAACATCAGCAATCACTGCTTTTGTGACCAGCGATTCAATACGATTGACGTTAATTTCATCACGGTCCACAGCAATAATGTCGCAATCATAGTCACTTAGTTGTTTAGCAATGGTCATCCCGAATACGCCTAATCCTAAAATACCAACTGTTTTTCTCATCATAATTCCTACTTTCTATCCAATTATTAATGGTGCTTTTGCATACTTCATGTCGAGTGTTTTTTTCTTTCTGTTTGAAAAACTTAACAGAACCGTTAATGGTCCGATACGCCCAATAAACATCAACAACATAATCACAATTTTTCCTAGAAAAGATAGCGTCGGTGTTAAATTCGCTGTTACTCCTACTGTACATACCGCTGAAATAGTTTCAAATAAAGTATATAACAATGGAACATCTGGATCCGTTAAGCTGAGTAAGAATACACTCGTTAGAATTAATGTAGTAAATACGATAAAAATCGTTAAAGCTTTTCTCGCCAATTCTTGCGAAATACGATGATTTCTAAATTGAATCATACGCTCGTCATATACTTCTGAGCGAATAAACAAGAGAACAACTAAGAAAGTTGTCGTCTTCACCCCACCGGCAGTCCCACCAGGAGAACCTCCAATTAGCATTTGAATAGAATATAAAAGAAGGCTAGTTGGATGCGCTGTTGTGTAATCAATCGAAGCAAATCCTGCCGTTCTCATCGTCACTGTTTGAAAGAAGCTGACAAGCAATTTATCTAAAAATGATAGATTACCTATCGTATTTGGATTATTCCATTCCGTCAACATGGTTAAAACCGTTCCACTTAAGAGAATAATCCCAGTTAGCCAAAGAACTATCTTCGTATGATAATGCAATCGTCGGCAGAATGATTTTTTCTTTTTGCTCTTTGTAGATTCTCGCATAGATAAATAACTGTTTTTGAAATCAAACCAAACTGAAAAACCTATCCCACCAAGAATAATAAGAGCTGCAATGACTAAATTCAATAGTGGATCCGTTGCATAGTTAATCAGACTATTTGAACCTAAATTATCAAATCCCGCATTACAAAAAGCGGAGATGGCTAAGAAAAATGCTGTGAAGATTCCCTTTCCGATTCCTAGTTCAGGAACGAAACGAAAAGATAGAATAACTGCTGCAATCAATTCAATAACGAAAGTATATTTAAAAATCGTTGCTAAATATTTTTTGAAATCCTGACCATCTTCTCGGTTCAAACTATCTTGCAGGGCTAATTTATCGACTAAGGACATCTTCTTGCCAGAATCATAAAGGAAAAAAGCTATGATACTCATCAACCCTAAGCCTCCTATTTGCATCAGAATCATACAAATAATCTGGCCAAAAACATTATACGTTTCAGCTACTGGTTGCGTAAATAGACCCGTTACACACACCATCGATACGGTAGTAAATAAATGGTCAAAATACGTGGCCTGTGAGGTCGCTATTTGCGAAATCGGCAAATTGAGTAGGAACGAGCCCACCAAAATCACAATGGCAAAACTTGCTGCAATCCTTTTTGGAATGGAATCTTTCAATAAGAAACGAATCATCTTCGTCCCTCCTATTCTAAACAATAATACTGCGCTCAAAATAAAAAGAGCAGAATATATTCGATATTCTACTCTTCCTATTGATTAATTACAACCGTTAATGTTTCATTTTAATATGGAGAGGAAAAATTATTCCACCACTTGATATTCTTTTTCTTCACCGAAAAATTCATCATATAGCGCACGGATGGCTTTTTTTTCATATTGGTCCAAAATACCAAACATCATCGAAACCTCAGATACCCCTTGGTTATATAATTCAATATTGATTTGAGTACGAGCAAGAGTTGAAGCCACACGAGCAGTAGTACCGACCATGTTGACCATCCCTTCCCCTACTAACATAATCAAGCAAAGTCCACGTGTAAAGCTTGCTTCGTCTACATCTAATTCAGCATAGAATCGCTCTACAATAGACTCTAATTGCTCATCGGTAGCATCTTCCCCACGAATGATAATTGTCGCATCATCAATTCCCGTTGGAATATGTTCAATGGAAATGCCTTCTTCTTCAAAAATCGTCAATACTTTACGAAGGAAACCAATCTCATGGTTCATTAAGTATTTCTTCACGTAAATACTTACGAAACCTGGTGAGCTTGCAATACCGGAAATAACATTTGGAGAACTCACCTTCCCTTTCATAATGTAGGTTCCACTTGCTTCAGGATTGTTGGTATTACATACATGTACCGGGATTCCTTTTTTGATAGAAGGAAGAAGTGCTTCTGTATGGAATACTGAAAAACCAGCGTATGATAACTCACGCATTTCTGTATAAGATAATACATCGATAGGGAGTGGTTTATGAACAATTTTTGGACTTGCTACATAAATGGCATCTACGTCTGTAAAGTTTTCGTATTCTTCAGCGTTCACGGCATTGGCTAAAATAGATCCTGTAATATCTGATCCTCCACGAGAGAACGTTACGATTTTCCCTTCTTTTGTTACCCCATAGAATCCTGGGAAAACAATCACTTCATTTGTTAGTTGTAAGTACTCTAATTCATGATAGCTTTCTTCTAAAACGCGAGCTTCCCCTGGAGTATCGCTCACCCAAAGTTTGGCTTCCCGAGGCCCAACGTATTTAGCAGCAAAACCTTCTTGGTTAAAGTAAGAAGCGATAAGACGAGCATTTAAGTCTTCTCCGCTTGCTTTATAAGCATCCATTAAATATTCAGAGGATAGGTCGTTTCTTTCTTTTAAGTTTTTAAAATGAATTCGAACGCGTTCGAACACTTCAGGATTCAATTCTAGTTCATCACAAATTTCTTTGTAGCGAACTAAGATTTTTTCTAAAACGTCCTCGTTATAATTCCCTTCAATATGAGAAGTTGCTAATTGGATGAGAAGGTCTGTTACTTTTTCATCATCCGAGGTACGTTTCCCTGGTGCTGAAACAACCACAATTTTACGACTTGAATCGGATTTTACAATATTAAAGACCTTTCTTAATTGAGTGGCATTGGCTAAAGAGCTTCCACCAAATTTGATTACTTTCATATGACACTTCCTTATTTTTCAATGTACCTAGACTACCAAATTAATGAATGAAACGCAATGATTTTCCATTTATCAAATACATTTGTCCTTGAAACAGAAACAGTCTTGAAAACTTGTATTTACCCTCATAGTTTGTTAGGCTTAAGAAAAATAAATAAAGGAGGTCACACCATGTCAAAAATGTTGCATACTTGTGTCCGTGTTGAAAATCTAGAAGAAAGCATTCGTTTCTACGAAGAAGCATTCGGTTTTAAAGAAACAAGAAGAAAAGACTTCCCAGAACATAAATTCACAATCGCTTATCTCGCTTTTGAAGGAGATGACTATGAATTAGAATTAACATATAACTACGGTCACGGACCATACGAAATCGGCGACGGATATGGTCATATCGCAATCAGCGCTAAAGACCTTGAAGGACTTCACGCTGAACACGTTGCAAAAGGCTATGACGTTACAGACTTAAAAGGTTTACCAGGACATCCTGCAAACTACTATTTCGTGAAAGACTTAGATGGCTACAAAATCGAAGTAATCCGCGAAAAATAGTTCATACATGACATTCCACACACCCTCTGCTATAATGTATTCTATGCGATGAGGCGACACGCAGTCCATTAGAGACTGCGAGTTATGTGGAACAGGCGTGCTTAGGCACACTACCGGATGTAGCTGTTTGTAGTTCGTGATGTGAACACGACCTACTCATCTGAAAAGATGCCACGCTAAGACTAGGAGTTCCTAGTCTTTTTTTATAGTAAAATTATGATACAATAGCAATGAAATTTAGTAATACATACGGAAAGAGGAAACTTCATGAAACAATGTCCATTCTGTCATGAAATGATTGACGAAAAAGAAAAACTCTGCCCTTATTGTGGTACCGTTCAAGATGAACTTTCTGCTCCTACTGCCATTGAGCCAAATGATGGAGTTCAAACAGACTTATTAGATGAAAATAACGAACCTACTGCTTCGTTTACAACGAAAGTAGAAACAACTATTCCTGAAGAAGATAACCGTAGCTCACAAGAAAACCGTGTGAAGAATAACCGCTTCGCCTATGCAGGAGCTTGGAATAAATTTAAACGCTTCTTCACGTTCTTTGGAGAACGTTTGGCACAACCGACAAACCACTATTCACGTAAACGTCAATATAGCCGTTCATATGGATATGCCTTAATTATTTTAGCAACAGTGATGTCTGCATTTGTGTCCACACACTTAATTCATTCCCTTATTGGTCAATACCAAATCTTTGCAGACATTTCAATCTTACCAAGTTTAACAAGTACACCAAACTACATTTGGATGTTCATTCGTTTCATCCTCTTCTACGCGGTGTTCTACCTTGGGTTCCCAACAGTTTCTTATGGATTGAAACACGTCTTCCAAAAACGTCAACACGTGTTTAACTACTGGTTGACACAATACGAAGGAATGAACGTTTTAGCCATTGTTCTACTTGCCGTTGCGACAGTCATGACCTTCATTAGCCCTGTATGGTTATTCGTTGGAATCGTCATTGTATTCTTTGCACATTTCCTACTCTACATCGTGACCTTTACGTCATCGATGTTTAAGAACACAACAGAATCAACCATCGATCCAATCTACTTATCCCTACTTGGTTTAGTGATACAACTGATTATCACCATCAGCTTACTCTTAATCTTATTCTAAAATAGAAACAAAAAACCCTGACCAGCGACGGTCAGGTTTTTTTGTTTCTACTATTCTTTTTGAAAGAATTATTCTGTAAATTCTATAGTTACTTTTACTTCAGAATCCATTGAAGCAAATATTGTTTTATAATAATTGATTGCAGATTCTTTAATTTCACTCTTAAATTTATCTAAATACTCTACTTGTTTATCACTAGAAAGTTGGTTAGTGACTAATTTCCCAGTATCAACATCTTCTGTAGTCCCACTTAACAACTCTCCATGATTATCATACAAATTGTAAGGATTATCTTTTGAAAGTTCAACACCAATTACTTCAAATTTTGGAACGATAACCTTATATTCTTTTTCAGCTATTTGTTCAACCTTTACACTACTTTTAATTCCAAATTTAGCTGTATAATTTAAAATCACTAATGCCGTTTTTTTAGAGAACGGCACATCAAATCCGAAAACTTGAGTTGTTTTTGATTCAGTAATAATTTCATTAACTCCCGCATTCAAAAATACAACTTCATTCACTTTTTCAATGCTTTCGATATTAATTGATGATTTGACTTCTGATTTTTGTCCCTTAGGTAAGAAAAATAGCACTCCAATAGCTATAATAGCTATTAATACCACATTCAATAGAAAACTAAACTTATTAATTTTTTTCTTTTCATTTGTAATTCTCAATTTACACACCCTCCACTATTTTTTCTTTTATAATATCGTCTGAAAGAAACTTCTCTCTTAATAGCATATGTAAATTTTACACATTCTAAAAATAACAGTCAATTTTTTTCGTACTATCTTCTAAAATTATTTGTCCATATAAAAAGATAAAATAAGTTTGTTGCATCTAATTTAATTCTAAAATAACAACACAAAACCCTGACCAGCGATGGCCAGGGTTATTTTTTAACTATTTTTTGAACAGCAATCGAACGAGTTGCCCTACGAGACTGACAACTGCATACATCAGAATATAAATGGCTGCAGAGTCATTTAGTAAAAAGAGATTCGGTATCCATAAGAGCCCTATCACAATCGGAAAATACCAGTAATATCCAAACTTTACCGAAAATAGCATTGAAACCACAAAGACGATGACCGGAATTCCAATCACTATAAAGAACATGACACTTCCTGTATCTTGAATCAGAAAAACAGGAATGAAGTAATAGAGTAAAGCAACAACAACGTACACCAGTAACAGTCTATACTTGGATGGCATCCTGACCCCTCCTCTATTGATTCTATTTTCCTATCCCAATCATACCATATCCATTTAAAAATAAGTGCTATTTTGAGCACTAAAAAAGCATGAAACAAATGTGTTCCATGCTTGTGATTCACTCTTTAGTTTTGTGAGAAGAGATTTTTGATGGCATCAAAAATCGATTGGAAGAATTGGGCGATTTTATCGAGCCATCCTTCGTTTTTGGCTTGTTCGACTAAGCTGTTAATCTTTTCGCCGACTGAT
>ERZ772874.1592-NODE-1592-length-11669-cov-24.586533_pt1 | contig 11669 bp, 11 predicted proteins | sample MGYA00580586_ERZ772874 | MGnify/ENA primary metagenome ERZ772874 (study PRJEB29015, sample SAMEA2737952) | human oral metagenome | biome: human oral; feature: human-associated habitat; material: dental | place: China | collected 2154 ... | reverse complement strand
CACCGATGGGACGGGGACTCTCAGCCACGGGAGACCTCGCCATCGGCCACGCGGTATCGGACGCCAGCGAGCTCGGCGGGGATGTCGTCGTCGACGGCGGCGGTCAGCAGGACCTGTTGGGCGCCGGCGACCAGCTGGGCCAGGGCGCGGCGGCGCTGCTCGTCGAGGGAGGCGAAGACGTCGTCCAGGATGAGAATCGGCTCTCCGTCACCGCCATAGGCATCGACGTCGGTGCGCAGCATGTCGTAGGAGGCCAGGCGCAGTGCGAGGGCCAGGGACCATTGTTCGCCGTGGGAGGCGAATCCGCGGGCGGGCAGACCGGAGAGGAACAAGGAGAGGTCGTCGCGGTGCGCCCCGATGAGGTTCGCGCCGCGGTCGATCTCCCGGGCGTGAAGCTCGCCCATGGCGCTCTCCAGACGCTCGGCGACGGCGGACTCGTCAAGGAGCGCCTCCTCACCGGCGAGCCAGGCCGCTTCATCATGAGGATCGGGCTCCGGTGCCCCCTCGTGCATCAGCAGGCTCGAGCGGTAGGCGATCTGCGCATGGGGCTGCTGCCCGGAGGCGCCGGAGACGGCTTCGTAGGCGGAGACCACCCAGGGGCGCAGACGCCGTACGACATCGACTCGGGCGGCGATGAGTCTTGCAGCCGCTACGGCGAGCTGACCGTCCCAGACCTCCAGGGTGGAGAGCATGGAGGCGGTCGATGAGCGGGCGGCGCGAGCGGACTTCAGGAGGCTGGCGCGCTGGGCGAGGATCTTGTCGTGTTCGTTGCGCACCCCGGCCAGGCCCGGGCGCAGGGTGACCATCAGTTCGTCGAGGAATCCTCGACGCACGCCGGGCTCGTTGCGCACCAGGGAGAGATCCTCGGGGGCGAAGACGACGGCGCGCAGAACCCCGAGCAGGTCGCGGGGCCGACAGCCGCCCCGGTTGAGGCGAGCGCGGTTCGCCTTCCCGGCGATGATCTCGATCTCCAGGACGCTGGGTCTGTCGCCGTGGATGGTTCGGGCCCGGATGACGGCGCCGGGGGGCTGACTCTGACCGGGCGCCGCCCGGCGCACCAGGGCGGTGTCCGCTCCGATCCGATGGGAGGAGAGCGTCGCCAGGTAGACGATCGCCTCGACCAGATTGGTCTTGCCCTGCCCGTTGGAGCCCACGAAGGCACTGGGGCCGGGCTCGAGGGACAGGATGAGATTGCGGTAGGAGCGGAAGTCGTCCAGGGAGAGGTCAGAGACGTACATGCACCGTCGTGTCTCAGGCTCCGAAGCGGATCGGCATGAGCAGGTAGCGGAAGGTGGAGTCCTCGGTACCGCCGATGGAGTCCATACCCGTGAGCACCGCGGGCTTGGAGGCGTGGGTGAAGTCGAGCCGGACGTAGGGCTGGTTGAGTGCGCCCAGACCATCGAGGAGGTAACCGGGGTTGAAGGCGGTGGAGATGTCGTCCCCCTCGAGGTGGGCTACGAGCTGCTCGGTGGCCTGGGCGTCGTCGCCCTGTCCGGCGTCGAGCTCCAGGTTGCCCTGTGTGAAGGCCATGTGGATGGGGGTGGAGCGGTCAGCGACGAGGCTGACGCGGCGCACCGCCGCCATGAGCTCGTCGGTGCCCACTGTGGCGTGGATCGAGGTCGACTCCGGGAACAGGCGGCGCACCGGTGGATAGTCGCCGTCGGTGAGCAGGGAGGTGGTGCGTCTCCCGCCGGCCTCGAAGCCGATGAGACTGGAGGCGGCCGACTCGCTGCTCAGGGCCACGGTCACATCGCCCGAGGAGGTCAGGGACTTGGCGACGTCGGACAGGGTACGGGCCTTGAGAAGCGCCGTGGTGGACAGCTCGGTGTTGGCGGGCGACCAGGTCAGCTCCCGCATGGCCAGACGGTAGCGGTCGGTGGCCATGAGAACCAGGGAACTGCCCTCGACCTCTATCTGGACACTGGTGAGCAGGGGCAGGGTGTCATCGCGGGAGGCTGCAATGGAGACCTGGGCGACGGCGCGGGCCAGGTCGTGGGCATCGATCGTTCCGGCCACGGCGGGCATGACGGGCAGCGCCGGGTAGTCGTCGGCCGCCATGGCGGCCAGGGAGAAGCGGGCCGAGCCGCAGGAGACGGCCACCTTGGTGCCCTCGACCTCCAGATCGACGGGTTTGTTCGGCAGAGCCTTGGCTATATCGGCCAGAAGTCTTCCGGAGACGAGGACGCTACCGTCCTGCTCGACGTCGGCGGCAACCTCGCAGTGCGCCGAGACCTCGTAGTCGAAGGAGGCAAGAACCAGGCTGGAGCCCTTGGCCTCCAGCCTGACTCCGGCCAGCACCGGTACCGGCGGGCGGGCGGGCACGGATCGCGCGGTCCAGGTGACGGCTTCGGCGAGGATGTCTCGGTCAACCCTGAGCTTCACGGTAAGTGCCTCCGTCATCGTGGTAGGTCGGTCAGCGGTGCGTCTTGGCACCACTGAGCCAAACAAGGAACATGCATGCCAGCGGGTCGCCGGCGGGTAGTCGGCAGGAGCCGCGTCGTTCGGAGCGCAGTCCTGGGTCGAGAGTGTAGACGGTAGACCGTACCAATCGCTCCCGTCACCAGCGATCATCCACGCTCATCCCATGAGTCTCCCTGAATGACGAAGGCTCGGGGCCCAGGCCGACCTCGTTGGCCGATCGTGAATCGCATGTTCTGTCATCTTGGTTTGTAGGTGTAGTAGCACGTGTGGATGATGTGGATAACCGGATCTTTCCGCGTAACGATAACGATCGTCCTGGGGAGACATACGTGGGCGGTTCTGGTGAGCGCGACGGGGTAGCAGTGGAGAGAGCAAATGACATCAATGTCATTCCACAGTGAGGGTGCCGTGCCTCCACAGCGACACGCTCGCTCCTCCACCTGCCGTCCTCAGCGCCCTCCACAACCGTCGTTGAGGTGAGACGTCGTCGGGTCAGGCGGGTGACTGGGCGGCCTGCTTGATGCGGCTGGTCAGTTCGGTGACTTGGTTGAAGGTGGAGCGCCGTTCTGCCATGAGGGTGCGGATTTTCTTGTCGGCGCTCATGACCGTGGTGTGGTCGCGTCCGCCGAACTCCCGGCCGATCTTGGGCAGGGAGAGGTCGGTGAGCTCGCGGCACAGGTACATGGCGATGTGGCGGGCCGAGACCATGGTGCGCGAGCGGTTGGCCGAGCACAGGTCGTCGATGGTGATGCCGAAGTAGTCGGCGGTCTGCGCCATGATGAGGGAGGTGGTGATCTCCTGGCCCTCGGGGTCGGAGATGATGTCCTTGAGGACCATCTCGGCCAAAGTCTGGTCGACGGGCTGCTTGTTGAGCGAGGCGAAGGCCGTCACGCGGATGAGTGCGCCCTCCAGCTCTCGGATGTTGGTGGTGATGCGCGAGGCGATGTACTCCAGGACGTCGAAGGGCAGATCGAGGCCCTCGGCAGTGCCTTTGCGGGAGAGGATCGCGATGCGGGTCTCCAGATCCGGGGGCTGGACGTCGGCCAGCAGGCCCCACTCGAAGCGCGAGCGCAGGCGCTCGTCGAGTCCGCCCAGTGCCTTGGGGGGCTGGTCGGAGGTGAGAACGACCTGCTTGCCCGAGGAGTGCAGGGAGTTGAAAGTGTGGAAGAACTCCTCAAGGGTGGACTCCTTGCCCTGGAGGAACTGGATGTCATCAACCAGGAGAATATCGACCTCGCGGTAGCGTCGCTTGAACCCCTCCATGCGACCGTCGTCCTGATTGCCGTCGCGCACGCAGGCGATGAAGTCGGAGACGAAGACCTCTGAATTGACGTACTTGACGCGGATTCCCGGGTTGAGCGTCTGGGAGTAGTGGCCGATGGCGTGCAGGAGGTGGGTCTTGCCCAGGCCTGAGCCTCCGTAGATGAATAGGGGGTTGTAGGCACGGGCCGGAGCTTCGGCGACGGCCAGGGCCGTGGCATGGGCGAACCGGTTGGACGAGCCGGTGACGTAGGTGTCGAAGGTGTAGCGCGGGTTGAGCTGGGAGACGTCGTTGGCCGCCGTCGGCGTGAGCAGTCCGGTAGGACTCTGGGGGCCGATCGCCCCGGGACTGTAGGCGCTGGAGAGTCCTGACATGGCCGGCAGGGAGCCCGATGTCGGTGAGGGTGCCGATGCCGCGGAGGCCTGGGAACGGGGTGCCGGCGAAGGTGCTGACGACGCCGGATAGGTTGACGGGTCCCCGATCTGTTCGCCGTAGGCGGGTGCGGCTGCGCTAGCGGCGCCGGGCGGGGCGGGCACGGGTGAGGCTCCCGACAGCGATGGTGATGGCGACGCCGTGGTCAGGTTGACGGGCTCGGGGGTCACGGGCGGCATGGGGGTTCTTGAGACCTCTGAGGAGGTGTCGACCGTAACCTCGATGGGCATGGGGCGTCCCCAGACCTGGGTGACGGCGGCACTGATCGGGCCACGTGCCTGCTCGACGATGTCCTTGGCGAAGGCCGATCCGACGACGAGGACGAGAGTGCCGTCGACATCGATGAGATGGGTCATGCGAATCATGGACATCTTGCCCTGGCCCAGTTCTCCGGAGCTGGAGAGCACCTCGAGGGCGGAGAGCCATTTGGTGTTGGCGGCGTCGGGCACGACGGACTCCTGATCGGCATGGTTGGTATTCCCTAGTGATCGCAACCCGACCGGCGTCGGCCAGGGCGCTGCGCCGACCATGACTAGGACGCGCGGCCCCGGCGAACCGGGTGGTCTCGACCGGGCGTCCCATCATGCTGTCTCTCCACAGCCTTGTCCACACCTGGGGACACAGAGAGTAATGACTCACAGGTGTCATTCAGGATAAATGCTGGGAATGTTAGGGTTGTTCGAGGTCGATCGTGTGGCACGAGCCCGCCGAATGACGAATGTTTAGCGATTTGCGGGCCTACTGAGAAGATGCACACAGATCAGTGAGTTATCCACATATCCGCAAGCTTGTGGACGGCCGACTTCCCACAGCGGTGGATGCCGCGAGTCCTCTCTTGTGGATCTCCTGTGGATAGGCGTGGATGACGTCATCGGTCACAGTCGGCCACATCCGTTTGACCGGCAAGAGGGCCAAACGTAGGCTGTTGCAGACGTTCGTGCGGAGTCAGGTCCCGGACACCATGGGGCAGCCGCACGAGCGACAGTGCCGCGAACCTCGTGATGCACTGTTCCGATCACCTCAAGCAGGAGTTAAGCCCGTGAGCAAGCGGACCTACCAGCCGAACAACCGTCGTCGTGCCAAGGTGCACGGCTTCCGTAAGCGCATGTCCACCCGCGCAGGTCGCGCTGTCCTCGCTTCGCGACGCCGCAAGGGTCGCGCTCGCCTCGCCGCCTGAGGTGCTCGGCGCGGCGCACCGGTTAGCGCGGGGTGAGGACTTCACCACCGCGATCCGTCGGGGTACGCGCTGCGGGAACCGCAGGCTGGTCGTGCACTACCACGCCGGCGGGAGAGGGGATGATTCCCCGGCTCTCGTCGGCGTCGTCGTGCCCAAGAAGCAGATCCCGTTGGCGACTCACCGCAACCGCGTCAAGCGCCGTGTGAGAGCCCTCATGGCTCAGCGGGTCGGTGCGCTCGAACCCGGGGCCCGCATCGTTGTGCGCGGGCTGGCCGGCGCCGACGGCGTCGATAGCGGCACTCTGGGGAGGGACCTGGATCGGCTTCTGAATCGGTGCCGTGAGCGCCGGGCCCAAGAGCGGCAGCGGTGAGCCGATTGAATGCGGTGATGGGCGAGCGATGAGTGGATGGATGATACGAGTCCTTCTGGCACCGGTGCGTTTTTATCAGCGCTTCGTATCGCCTGCTCTGCCGGCGTCGTGCCGTTACTACCCCACCTGCTCGGCCTACGCCGTCACGGCGGTGGAGGTGCACGGTCCGGTCAAGGGCACGCTGCTGAGCGTGTGGCGTCTTTTGCGTTGCAATCCGCTGACCCCGGGTGGAGTCGATCATGTCCCGGACAAAGGGCGCTGGCGCTACCACCATCCCCGCGACGTTCCGAGGTTCATGGTCGAAGAACCCTGACCGGTCCTGATGAACCGATGGACATGATGCCGGCTCAGACCCTGAGCCCACACTGATACCGCTCTCGCACGAGAACCTTCATACAAGGAGTACGGATGGACACGTTGCTATGGCCCCTCAAGGTGGCCGTGGCCTGGGTCATGGTCACGATCCATAAGGGTCTGGTTCTCATCGGGTTCCCCGACGGACCGGGTGTCGCCTGGGTGCTGTCCATCATCGGTCTGACGATCGTGGTGCGGCTGCTCATCATGCCGCTGTTCGTCAAGCAGATCCGTGCCTCGCGTGGGATGCAGCTCCTCCAGCCGGAGATGAAGGCGCTCCAGGCTAAGTACAAGGGCAAGAAGGATCCCGAGTCGCGCCAGCGCATGAACGAAGAGATGATGGCGCTCTACCGCAAGCACGGGACCAACCCCATGGCCTCCTGCCTGCCGATCCTGGTGCAGATGCCCATCTTCTTCGCCCTGTTCCGGGTTCTGGCCTCCCTGGGCGCGGTTGCCACCGGCGACTACGGGCGTCCCTCGATCGGCCCGCTCACGATGGAGCTGGCCAAGCAGGTCCAGGCCTCCAGCGTCTTCGGCGCCAGTCTGTCCTCGTCCTTCATGAACAGCTCCGTCACCCAGGTCAAGATCGTTACGGTCGCCATGATCATCATCATGTCGGTGACGCAGTGGTACACCATGGCGCAGCTGTCGATGAAGAACATGTCGACGGAGTCCCTCAACTCTGACAACCCCATGATCCGTTCCCAGCGGATGATGATGTACGTGATGCCGGTGATCTTCGCCGTCTCCGGCGTCAACTTCCAGATCGGTGTGCTCGTCTACTGGGTCGTTTCCAACTTGTGGACCATGGGGCAGCAGTTCTTCACCATCCGCAACATGCCCGCGCCCGGCAGCGAGGCCGAGAAGAGGTACCGCGCCCGGGTTAACGCCAAGCGGGCGCGCAAGGGCCTGCCCTCCCTGGAGGAGGAGGAACGGGCTGAGGCAGCCGCCAAGGCCGAGGCCGAGGGACGCACAGGCGGACAGCGGGTGCAGCCAGTGCGTAAGAACCGGCAGAAGAAGACCGGCGGCCAGAACAGCGATGCCCGCCCCGACGTCGAGCAGGATGCAACCGACGAGGTGACTGATTCCGAAGACTCGGCATCGTCCAAGAGTCATGGCCTCAGCGACGAGGAGATCGCTCGACGTCGTTACGAGCGCCGCGCCCGTCAACGTCGTGAGGCGGCAGCCCGACGCAAGGCTCAGGCGAAGAAGAAGCGCAACCGTTGAGACTTGCTCAGCGGCGAGACAACCCGGTTCCCATCACAGATACGGATGACAACATGAGTGAGCAGCACAGCAACGACTCCTCCCACCACAGCGCAGGCAACCCTGTGAGTAGCACCGTCTCGCGCCTTGAGGAGGAGGGTGAGATCGGTGCCGACTATCTCGAGGAGCTCCTCGACATCGCCGATCTGGGCGGTGACATCGACATCGATGTCGACCACGGGCGCGCCTCGATCGCCGTGGTCGCCTCTGAGGAGGGCGATGAGCGCGAACTCGCCGATCTCGTGGGGCGCGACGGCGAAGTCCTCGAGGCCGTTCAGGAGCTGACCCGTCTCGCGGTTCAGGCCCGTACCGGCAACCGGTCCCGACTCATGCTCGACATCAATGGTTACCGGGCCGATCGTCGGATCGAGCTCACCAAGGTTGCTCAGGAGGCGGTCACCAAGGTGCTCACCTCGGGCGAGCCCGTCAGCCTGGAGCCGATGAACCCCTTCGAACGCAAGGTGTGCCACGACGTCGTCGCCGCCGCCGGACTGGTCTCCGAGTCCGAGGGCGCCGAACCGCACCGGTACGTGGTGGTCCTGCCGGCCGATGAGATGGACGACCAGGATGGTGATGACATCAACGACGGCGACCAGATCGAGGAAGCCGGAGACGAGCCGGCTGTCGAGCGGGCCTGAGCATGACCGGGGAACAGCGGGCGCAGGTGGAGGAGCCGACGCCGGAGATGCGGGAGATCTTCGGGGTCTCCTTCGCGGCGGCGGAGCACTTCGCGCAGATGCTCGCTGAGGAGGGCGAGCTGCGCGGCCTCGTGGGGCCGCGTGAGCTTCCCCGTTTGTGGAGCCGGCACATCATTAACTCGGCCGCCGTCGTCCCCTTCCTGCCAGCTCGTGGAAGCGTGGCCGACGTCGGCTCCGGGGCCGGCTTTCCCGGCGTCGTCGTCGCCCTGCTGCGACCCGACCTCGATGTGACGCTCATCGAGACGATGGAGCGCCGCACCCAGTGGCTGTCCGACGTCGTGGAGGAGCTGGGCCTGGACAACGTGACCATTCGGCGTGCGCGGGCCGAGGAGATTAAAGACCGCTATGACGTGGTCACGGCTCGGGCGGTCGCGAACCTGTCCAAGCTCGTCAGACTGACGGCGCCGCTGCTGCGACCGGGGGGCGCGTTGCTCGCTCTGAAGGGAATGCGGGCACAGGCTGAAGTCGATGATGCCAAATATGTGATTAAAAAGGCAAAGTTATCAGTTGCTGTGATTCATGAGATCGTTACTGCTGGTGACGAAACTACTGCCGTTGTTGAGATTCGCCGCCCGAAGAACCGGTGAGATACGGCGCGCGTTCGTGTAACGCGTAAGGATCGACCTGCTCGCGTAGACTCGTAACTGCCCGACTGGCTCGGGCCGTTGGGTTGTCGTCCGAGGAGAAGCAGGTTTGTCCGGATCGTCTATCTTCGATCAGCTCCAGGCCGAGCACCTCGCCCTTGACGAGGTAGCGGGTGGAGAGTTCCCACATCCCGAGCGAACCCGCGTCGTTGCGGTCGCAAACCAGAAAGGCGGCGTCGGAAAGACATCGACGGCCGTCAATCTCGCCGCGGCTCTGGCCGAGGGAGGGTTGCATGTGCTCGTCATCGATGCCGACTCGCAGGGCAATGCCTCGACGGCGCTGGGGGTAGAGCACGATGATGACAAGGCATCCATATACGACGTGCTCGTCGATGGGATGGCCATCAAGGATGTGGTGGCCAAGACCCGATTCTGCGAGACACTATGGTGCGTTCCTGCAACGATCGACGTGGCCGCCGTGGAGATCGAACTGATTTCCACCGCGGAGCGGGAGTCAAGGCTGCGGCGCGCACTGGTGGACTACCTGGTTTCACGTGAAACCGACGGACAGGACCCTCTTGACTACGTCATCATTGACTGCCCGCCGAGTCTCGGCATTATGACGATCAATGCCTTCGTTGCCGCTGACGAGGTTCTCATTCCGATGCAGGCCGAGTACTACGCCCTCGAGGGACTGGCGCTGCTGACACGCTCCATCGATCGGATCGCTCGCATTCACAATCCGGGTCTGGGTGTTTCGATGATCGTGCTGACCATGTTCGATGGGCGTACCACTCTGGCTCGTGAAGTGGAGTCCGAAGTTCGTTCCTATTTCCCTAACGCGACGCTGGACACTAAGGTTCCGCGTTCGATTCGTGTTGCCGAGGCCCCCTCCTTCGGCGCTCCTGTGGTGTTCTGGGATCCCCGGTCCACCGGCGCGATTGCGTATAAGAAAATGGCTCGTGAGGTTGCCCTACGGGGCGCCCCCGGAAATGAAGGCGAGGAAGCCTAATGGCTCAGAAACGGCGCGGACTTGGACGGGGTCTGGAGGCGCTGATTCCAGACGCGCAGAAGGAGAAGGCATCTGCTTCCCGCCCTTCGGACGTGTTCTTCCCCGAGTCGCGGGAAGCTGAGATCCACAACGGGGGCGAGAAAGTACACGTCGACTCTGCTCCTGACACTGATGCTGCACAGGAGGGCCGGAATACTCACGATCTGACTGCCACACTTCTGGCTCCGTCCCAGCGGAAACGTGCCTCCAAGACCCGCTCGACATCATCCAAGACGACGGGGAAGAGCAAGCGGACGACGTCCGTTTCACGTGAAACCGCCGCGGATTCCGCCGGTAGGACGCGTGCTTCCAAGACGAAGGATGGAAAGGCGACATCGGCTGGGACGTCGACGAAGCATGGCCGGTCTACCAGTACCGTGACGCAGAAGCGTTCGTCGAAGAAGGCATCGGAGGAGACCCAGAGAAGTTCTGAGGCTGCCGAGGAGGCGAAGGCCGACGAGCTGCAACCACAATCAGAGACCGTTGAAGCAGCGCCCGTGGCGACCGAGACGTCAGCGAGCGATGACGTGGACGCGGTTGATAACGCTAGTGGTGAGCCTGCCTCGCAGAGCATGGATACCTCCGAGAATCTTCCTGTTTCACGTGAAACCGCGGAGAAGCAGTCCTCGAGCGAGGAATCTGAGCCCTCTCCTTCCGAGGCCGTTCGAACCGGCACTGAGCCAGCTGAACCAGAAGCTCGTGTCGACGAACATGCCACTACTCACGATGATCTCGATGCCGCTGAAAGCGATGGTCCTGATCTCGTTCCGGTACCCGGCGCGCATTTTGCAGAGATTCCAGTCGGCCTGATCCATCCGAACCCTCGCCAGCCTCGACAGGTATTCGATGAGGAGGACATCTCCGAACTTGCCGCCTCCATCGCGGAAGTGGGGCTTCTCCAGCCGATCGTGGTGAGGGAAGTCCACACCGCTGAGGGAGAGGATCCGCGCTACGAGCTCATCATGGGTGAGCGTCGCCTGCGCGCCTCTAAGGAAGCCGGCTTGGAAAAGATCCCGGCAGTGGTCCGGGATACCGACGACGTCGATATGCTGCGGGACGCACTGCTGGAGAATCTGCACCGCGTTCAGCTCAATCCTCTTGAAGAGGCTGCGGCCTATCAGCAGCTGCTGGAGGACTTCCAGTGCACCCACGCAGAACTGTCGGAGCGGATTGCACGGTCTCGTTCTCAGATTTCCAACACGCTGCGGCTCATGAAGCTGCCGCCGCTGGTTCAGCGCAGACTTGCTGCGAATGTCATCTCAGCCGGACACGCCCGCGCTCTCCTTGGCCTTCCGAATGCCGCGGAGATGGAGCGCCTCGCTCAGCGAGTCGTGGCCGAGGGCCTTTCGGTTCGTGCCACGGAGGAGCTCGTTGCTCTTCATGAGGAATCGGATCCGGGCTCGGATCAGCCGAGAGTTCTACGTGCCCGCAGTACTCCTCTCCCTGCGCTTTCGACGCGGCTTTCCGATGCATTTGATACTCGCGTCAAGGTCACCCGGGGGGCGAAGAAGGGGCGCATCACCATCGAGTTCGCTGGTGATGAGGATCTTGCTCGCATCGTCGGTGCGCTGGCGCCGGGAACGTCTCTCGACGAAGAGTAGACCGTACCAGGCTTACGAACACTCGTGGGGTCGAGGCAGTACTGCCTCGACCCCACGTGCTACCGATCAGAGACCAGTCCTCGTTCATACTCTGCTTTATGCCCATAAGGTATATGCGCCCGATGTTTCACGTGAAACTAAGGAGTGCACTGGCTCGAGATCTCTGCCTTTTAGAGAGCTCTGAGTTAGATGCAAGGGGGCGCAGCAAAGTCGGTGGGTGAGGGCGGCTGAGTCGGTTTGGCCGGGATGGTATGTCGCTGAGACGGAAGCGCGGGTCCCGTAGGGACGATGACATGGGAGCACGCCACCGGCACCGTGCTGTCCCAGGAGCGGGCGGAGAACAAGTCCAACCAGAAATCCCCTCCCTACCGGTTCTGCTCGAACCGTTGGACCTGGACCGGGTGGTGGTCACCGCCGATGCGATGCACACCCAGGTAGACACAGCTGAGTGGAT
>ERZ772874.1591-NODE-1591-length-11675-cov-20.753012_pt1 | contig 11675 bp, 14 predicted proteins | sample MGYA00580586_ERZ772874 | MGnify/ENA primary metagenome ERZ772874 (study PRJEB29015, sample SAMEA2737952) | human oral metagenome | biome: human oral; feature: human-associated habitat; material: dental | place: China | collected 2154 ... | reverse complement strand
AACAGTGTGAGGCTGTCGCACTCACACTTATCGGTAATCTGTTTTGTTAAAGAGCAAAAACGAATTATAAAGCATTTCATCTCGTTGTCAATCAAAACTTTTCCTAAAACCTCGAAAAATCAGACTAACTGTGATATACTTACCTGTTCGTTCAATCACCGCCAAAGCAGCGAAGAACCGAACTATACCCCCCTCCTCAAAAACCGTCAACTCCTAAACCGCAAAAAATTCCACAAAACCTAACAACAACCTGAAATACAAAGACTTTTATTTCAAAATATTCTCAAACCAAACTCAATCAACATCAAAGGTCGTCTGAAATCCCTTTCAGACGACCTTTGTTAATCTAAATACGCCATTATCCGAATAACTCTCACCTTAACGCTGCAGCAAGATTTCCAATACAAACTTGCTTCCTACATAAGCGAACATTAGGCTGACAAACCCGATGATTGTCCAAACGGCTGCTTTTTTACCTCGCCATGCCGTCATACTGTGCTTAAGCAGCAACGCACCGTAAATTATCCATGAGAGAATGCCGAATACGGTTTTATGGGTAAATGTAACGGGTTTACCGAATACAGCCTCTGCAAAAAATGTCCCGCTGACAACCGAATAGGTTAATAAGATAAAACCTACCCACATCCCCTGGAACATGAGCTTTTCCAAACTCAGTAAAGACGGCAGAAAACCGGACAAACTGGAAACACGTCGTCTATGCAGGTTACGGTTGAGCAGCAAAATTAAAACGGCAAACAAGGTCACAATGCCAAATAAACCGTATGCCAGCAACGATGTACCAATGTGCGACATAAACGGCAAATCATTGATTTGGTAACCGACATATTTTCCTGGAAACAGCGCGCCCAATAATAAGGTAAACGCTGCACACGGATATAAAAGCAGCTGCAATCCGCGCAGACGATAGAAAAAACTACCAACGAAATACACCAGCAGCATCAACCATACGATCAAACTGATGGAATACCCAAAGCCCATAATCAAAATCTTGTCTTGAATGACAGGCATAAGCAATACAGCACCGTGCATGGTCAGCGCAGCACCCAAAACAGCCAACTCGGCTTTTAGAGGATAATCTTTAATCTCTCGGGTCTTGTGATTGAACCAAACGAATATACCCAATCCGGCATACACCAGTATCAGGCAAATCAGGATAGTCGGCATAACAAACTTTCTTGGCACGCATACATAACCGCACGCGATAGTGTAAAATAATCTCAATTTTATTTTAGCAAAGAATGCCCCGAACAGGGCAGCTATTATCATTACCAAGGACAAGCATGTTAGACAACTTAACCAACCGCTTTAGTAAAGTTTTCAAAAATATCCGCGGTCAAGCAAAACTGACAGAAGACAACATCAAAGAGGCGCTGCGGGAAGTCCGCCTTGCCCTGCTCGAAGCGGACGTTGCCCTGCCCGTCGTAAAAGAATTTGTCAACAACGTCAAAGAAAAAGCGCTCGGACAAGAAGTTACCGGCAGCCTGACTCCCGACCAAGCCTTTATCGGCGTCGTCAACCAAGCCCTGATCGAATTGATGGGCAAGGAAAATTCCTCTTTGGACTTGGCAGCTGTACCGCCTGCTATCGTCTTAATGGCAGGTCTGCAAGGTGCCGGTAAAACCACTACCGTCGGCAAACTCGCCCGCCTGCTGAAAAACGAACAGAAGAAAAAAGTCTTGGTCGTTTCAGCCGACGTGTACCGCCCTGCCGCTATCGAACAGTTGCGCCTTTTGGCTGAGCAAGTCGGCATTGACTTCTTCCCTTCCGACTCCAATCAGAAACCTGTCGAAATTGCCACTGCTGCGATTGATTATGCAAAAAAACACTTTTACGATGTCTTGATGGTCGATACCGCCGGACGCTTGGCAATTGACGAAGAGATGATGAATGAAATCAAAGCGCTGCACGCAGCCGTCAATCCCGTAGAAACCTTATTCGTCGTCGATGCCATGTTGGGTCAAGACGCTGTAAACACCGCACAAGCATTTAACGAAGCCTTGCCGCTGACCGGCGTCATCCTGACCAAAATGGACGGCGATTCACGCGGCGGCGCGGCATTGTCTGTGCGCCACGTTACCGGAAAACCCATCAAATTTATCGGTATCGGTGAAAAAATCACAGGACTCGAACCCTTCTACCCAGACCGCATCGCCAGTCGCATCCTCGGTATGGGCGACGTGTTGAGCCTGATTGAAGATGTCCAAAAAGGCATAGACGAAGAAGCCGCCGCTAAAATGGCGAAAAAGCTGCAAAAAGGCAAAGGCTTCGACCTCAATGACTTTAAAGAACAAATCCAGCAAATGCGCAATATGGGCGGACTGGAAAGCCTGATGTCAAAAATGCCGGGCGAACTGGGTCAGATTTCCAAACAAATTCCCGAAGGCACGGCAGAAAAAGCCATGGGTAAAGTCGAAGCCATCATCAACTCCATGACACCCAAAGAACGCGCCAACCCAGCCCTGCTCAAAGCCAGCCGCAAACGCCGCATTGCCGCAGGCGCCGGCACCAGCGTAGAGGAAGTCAACAAAATGCTCAAACAGTTCGAACAATCACAACAAGTCATGAAAATGTTCAGCGGGAAAGGACTGGGCAAACTGATGCGTATGGCAAAAGGCATGAAGGGTATGAAAGGAATGTTCCCTGGAATGTAATCGGCAGGAAATATTAAGAGAGGTCGTCTGAAAACTGAAATTGGGTTTTCAGACGACCTCTTCATATTGAGATTCTAGTCAGTCAAAAGCATGGCCATCTACTACTTATAAAAAATAATAGTCAGCCCCTAACTGTAAAGTGCAACCGCCTTTACCCATGCAAGCACCTCCCGAGACAGTTTGCGCAAATAATTTAACGTCGAATCACCGCACGCCCCTGAAGCATACAATTCAACAGTTTTACCCTGCCAGTAGCGCTTAGCAAGCCAAGAGGCACGCGCGAGATGGAAAGCATCGCTGACAATGATGATTTCGTTCGCATCCCATAGCTTCGGTACACTCAGCACGATATTTTCATATGTGCTTTCCGAATGTTCTTCCAACCGTATTTTTTCCGACGGTACACCCATTTCTACTGCCATATCACGCATAATTTGAGCTTCATTGCTGCCGTCGTTGTCCGTTCCTCCACTCATCAGCAATTCGCCCACCTTACCTTGCCGATACAGCCTGATACCAGCTTCAACCCGCGAGCGCAAACAAGGATTCGGTTTTCCTCTGCGGTTAACAGCATTACCCAAGACAACAGCAATATCGGCAGAAGACAGGGTTTCAGACGACCTTTTTTCCACATTGACTGCGCATAGATGCAGCCAGCTCAAAACAGCACACCATACCAAAAGACAAACGATGCACAATATCCAATACTTTTGCATTAATACTCCGGTGGATTTTTGACCTTGGGTCATCATAGCATAATCTCTTTCACCATCTTCCAAGGTTTCAGACGACGCCCCCTTGGCCGCTGATTACTTATTGCATTCGGCCCCTTCCATCTTTATAATGCGCACACTCTTACGGGAGTAGCCATCTGATGTTTGCTAACCATCAGAGCCGTTATCAACATAATTGACCGAGTTCGACAAAAGATCGGTCATGGTAGCGGCATCTTCCTGACAACTGGAAGACAGGCAAGACGTAAGCGTTGTCCATACCCTTGCGGGCGGTATGTGCAACGCTTTTTGTTTTTGCCCGCTTCGGTTGAGTATCTTAATGGAAGCATTTTTCTCTTCAATATTGGGCATTGCCATTGCCGAAATCGGCGATAAAACGCAACTGCTCGCTCTTTTCCTTGCCGCTCGTTTCGCCCAGAAAAACGCGGTCGTCTCCGGCATCTTCATTGCCACTTTACTGAATCATTTGGTTTCCGCATTTGTCGGCGTATGGCTGGCGGAAGCCATTTCTCCTGAGACCGTCAAATGGATCGTCGGCATCAGCTTTATCGCAGTCGGCTTGTGGTTACTCTTGCCCGATAAAGATGAAAACCCCGACAGCCGTTGGCTCAAATACGGCGCGTTCGGGGCGACGGTTTTTCTGTTTTTCATGGCGGAAATCGGCGACAAAACCCAAATCGCCACGGTCTTGCTGGCGGCAAAATACCAATCCTTATCCATGGTCGTACTCGGCAGCGTTACCGGATTGATGTTGGCAACTGTCCCAGTGGTTTATCTGGGCGATATGCTCATGAAAAAAATCCCCGCCAAAGCCGTGCGGATTTCCGCCTGCGTACTGTTTTGCGTATTGGGCGTCATCACTTTGGCCGGTGGCGGCATTATGTTGAAATAGGTCGTCTGAAATGTGGGAAATCTTATTCAGACATCCGGATTTTGTCGCCGTCAACAAACCTTGCGGCGTATCCGTACATCAGGAAGAGGGCGAAGTCAGCCTGACGCAGACGCTGGCGGCGCAACTCGGTCTTGAGCAGGTTTGGCTGCTGCACCGCTTGGACAAGCTGACCAGCGGCGTGCTGCTGTTTGCCTTAAACCAGCAAAGCGCGTCGGTGCTGGCGCAGCAGTTTGCCGCTAAAACCATGCGTAAAACTTATTTGGCACTGGCAACGGACAAGCCGTCTAAGAAGCAAGGTTGGATCAAAGGCGATATGGAAAAATCGCGGCGCGGCGCATGGAAACTGACGCGCGGCATGGAAAATCCCGCTGTGACCGAATTTGGCAGCCACAGTTTAGAACCCGGCCTGCGCTTGTTCGTCCTGCATCCGCATACGGGCAAAACCCACCAACTCCGTGTCGCCATGAAAAGCTTGGGCAGCCCGATTTTGGGCGATACGCTCTACGGCGGGAAGCATGCATCGAGGATGTTTCTCCACGCTTGGAAAATCAAATTCGACTATCAAGGTCAGATGTTTGAAATTGTCGCGCCGTTGAGTGGGGAATGGCCGGTATCGGATTTCATTAATGAATAAATCCAAAATATCTGACAAGGTTTCGTGTATCACATCATATTAATCGAAATAAAAAAACCTCTAAGAAAGCGGGCAGTTAGGGCAACACCTTTTCAAAGTCGAAAATAATACGAGTGGCGTGGTTTTCTTTCCAGCGGATTAGATTGTCGGTATGCCAGCGGCGGGCGATTGATTCAAAGGTATTTAAGGCGGCGGCTTGCCGTTCGCGCTTTTCCTGTTGCTTGGCTTCGCTGGGGTCTTGCCTCGATGCAAGCAAGCGGCGGGCATTCTCGGCGGCTTGGCGGGCTTCCACCAGTGATACGGTCGGATATTTGCCGATAGTAAATGTTTTCTCTTTGCCATCTATACGGTATTTCAGGCGGAAAATTTTCCCACCTGCTGGGGTAACTTCAAGATACAATCCGCCGCCGTCAAACAGCTTGGTCTTTTTCCCTGTTTCAGCGGGCTTGGCGTTTTTGATTTGTCGGTCATTCAGTGGCATGGTGGGGGTATGTTTTAGGGGGTATTTTCAAATACCCCGAATCATACCCCCTAATATTGGTTGCTTCAATTAAGCCGAATTAGACGGAATTATACAATCAGGAAGAAGACAATAGGATGGCAATCAGTCTGAAAGCCTTGTATTTATTAGGTTTGGTTGATGGCATTAGACAGGATTAAACGAAAAAAACGCCTAGAATTTCTAAGCGTTTTTGTGTGTTGGTGCCGACAGCGAGATTTGAACTCGCACAGCCTACGGCCACTACCCCCTCAAGATAGCGTGTCTACCAATTTCACCATGTCGGCATTTGAAAAACTGTTATTTCTGCTGCTGAGGAGCAGGGGCAGCAGGTGCGGGTTGGTTTTCAGCGGGAGCGGCAGGTTTCGGAGCCTGCTGGGTTTGTTTCACATTGCTGAAGTCCAAACCGTGTTTGTTTGTATGGGTATGGATATAAACCGTTGCCATGCAGGTTGCGAAGAAGAAAGTCGCTGCGATGGCGGTTGCGCGGCTCAGGAAGTTCGCGTTGCCTGCGGAACCGAATACGCCCTGCGCGCTGCCGCTGCCTGACCCGAAGGTCGCGCCTGCGTCCGCGCCTTTGCCGTGTTGCAGCAATACTAACACAACCACTGACAAAGCGGAAATAATATTAATGATCCAGATAAGGGTTTTAAAGGCTTCCATATGTTTTCTACGAGGCTTGTGCTGCGTTGATGATGGCGGTAAAGGAGTCATATGATAATGACGCGCCACCAACCAATGCGCCGTCTACATGAGGTACTGCGAAGATGTCGGCCGCGTTATCCGCTTTCACACTTCCGCCGTAAAGAACGCGGATTTTAACATCGCTTCCGCACAAAGACAAGATTTCTTTGTAGATGAATGCGTGCATGTCGGCAATTTGTTCTACGGTGGCGACTTTGCCGGTGCCGATTGCCCATACCGGCTCGTAGGCGACGGCGATGTTTTTGGTGTTCAGTCCATGCAATACGGAGAGTTGGTGGGCGATGACTTCGTGTTCTTTGCCGGCTTCGCGCTCTTCGAGGCTTTCGCCGACGCACAATAGGGGAATGAGGCCTACGTTGAGGACGTTTTCCATTTTGCGGCGTTGGATTTCGTTTTTCTCGCCGAAATAGAGGCTTCGTTCGGAGTGTCCGATGAGGACGATGTCTGTGCCGATATCGGCGAGCATTTCTGCGGAAACTTCGCCTGTGTAGGCACCGTTGTTGGGGAAGCGGCTGACGTCTTGGGCGCAGGTGAGGATGCGGTTGTTGAGGACAATCTGCATGGCGTTGTGCAGTTGCAACAGGTAAACGGTCGGGGCGGCGAGGCCGATGAGGACGCGTTCGGCGGTGGGCATGATGCGGAAGCGGTGCATGAGTGCGTTGTTGTTTTGGAGTCGGCCGTTCATTTTCCAGTTGCCGATGACCCATTTTTGATCCCACATTCCGATTTGGTGATACATCTTTTTTGCTCCGTGTTGTGTTTCTTTGGCTGTACGCTGCGTGTAGCGCGATGTAACGTGAAGTTTAGTGGATATGCGACGGGTTCGCAACTTGAAACGGGATGCCCGGGGTCGTCTGAAATGCTGTTTCAGACGACCTGTTTTATAATAACTGCTTGATATACACATATATAGGACATGGCTATGCACGCGCTTCATTTTTCGGCTTCGGACAAGGCCGCGCTTTATCGGGAGGTATTGCCGCAGATTGAGTCTGTGGTGGCGGACGAGACGGATTGGGTGGCGAATTTGGCGAACACGGCGGCGGTTTTGAAGGAAGCGTTCGGCTGGTTTTGGGTGGGTTTTTATTTGGTCGATACGCGTACGGACGAATTGGTTTTGGCGCCGTTTCAGGGGCCTTTGGCGTGTACGCGGATTCCGTTCGGGCGCGGGGTGTGCGGTCAGGCTTGGGCGAAGGGCGAGACGGTGGTCGTCAAGGATGTGAACGCGCATCCCGACCATATTGCCTGCTCGTCTTTGTCGCGTTCGGAAATTGTGGTTCCGCTGTTTTCAGACGACCGCTGTATCGGCGTGTTGGATGTGGACAGCGAGCATTTGGCGCAGTTTGATGAAACGGATGCGTTGTATTTGGACGAACTGGCGAAGATTTTGGAGAAGCGGTTTAAGGCTTCGCGTCAGGCGGCTTGAGACTGAAAAAACGGGCGGGCGGCGCGCGCTGAAGTTGGCGCGGCGGGAGTGTGGTTTTATAATGTCTGCCATTGCTAAAACAATTATTTAACGGAGCACAAAATGGATTTTGAAAAAGCGCGGTTCAACATGGTCGAACAGCAAATCCGTCCGTGGGATGTATTGGATTTTGACGTTTTGGACGCTTTAGAGGAGATTCCGCGCGAGCGTTTCGTGAGCGAGTCTTTGCAGGGCTTGGCGTATGCCGATATGGAGCTGCCGCTTGCCAACGGACATAAGATGCTCGAGCCGAAAATCGTAGCGCGGTTGGCGCAGGGCTTGAAGCTGACTAAAACCGATACGGTTTTGGAAATCGGCACGGGTTCGGGCTATGCGACCGCACTTTTGGCGAAACTGGCGGGTAAAGTGGTTTCAGACGACCTCGATGCCGAGCAGCAAAACCGCGCCAAAGCAGTGTTGGACGGCTTGGCTTTGAACAATATCGATTATGTGCAAAACAACGGGCTGACCGAGCCTTCCGCGGGCGCGCCGTTTGATGCGGTTTACGTCGGCGGCGCGGTGGACCGCGTGCCCGACGTATTGAAAGAGCAGTTGAAAGACGGCGGCCGCATGGTAATCATCGTCGGCCGCCGGCCGGTACAGCGCGCGCTGCTGATTACGCGCAAGGGCGGTGAATTTGAAGAAAAAGTCCTGTTCGACACGCTGGTCGCGCATTTGGACGACAAAGAAAACCGTCCTTTCGGCGATTTCGATTTTTAAACTTTTTTGAAATCAAAGGTCGTCTGAAAACCAGCCGGACATGGCGAAACGTTTTCAGACGACCTTTCATCGTTTCCATCATTTCACACACACAACATCATGACGATCCCGCAACTCACCCCGCTGCAACTGCAACAATGGCAGGAAGAAGGCCGCGCGTTCCATCTGCTGGACGTGCGCACCGACGAGGAAACCGCCGTCTGCGCCCTGCCTGACGCCATCCATATCCCGATGAACCTGATTCCGCTGCGCCAAAACGAGCTGCCCGACGACGATTTGCCGATTGTCGTTTACTGCCACCACGGCATCCGCAGCCTGCATACGGCGATGTATCTGGCGGATGCGGGTTTTGAAAATCTGTTTAACCTGCAAGGCGGGATTGATGCTTGGGCTTTGCAGGTGGATGGGACGATGGCGAGATATTGATAACGCTAAAAGGTCGTCCGAAAACCTTGATTCGGTTTTTCAGACGACCTTACACTTAATATAGTGGATTAAATTTAAATCAGGACAAGGCGACGAAGCCGCAGACAGTACAGATAGTACGGCAAGGCGAGGCAACGCCGTACTGGTTTAAAGTTAATCCACTATAATCCTCTATTGCAGGGAATGTTCATGACACCCCAAACCGTCTTAGACTTCTGGTTTGCCGAAGAAAACCGTCCTTTTCTGTTTGCCCAAAACGATGAATTCGATGCCGAGATTCGCGCGCGATTTTTTGATGTCTGGCAACAGGCGGCCCGTGGCGAGCTTGCACACTGGCGCGACACCCTGCAAGGCAGGCTCGCCGAAATCATCCTGCTCGACCAATTCTCGCGCAACCTGTTTCGCAACAGCTCCCAAGCATTTGCCCAAGATTTGGCCGCTCTCATCCTTGCCCAAGAAGCCGTCCGTCAGCCCAGTTTCGCCGACCTCCTATCGCACGAACGCCATTTCATGCTCATGCCGTTGATGCACAGCGAAAGCCAAGTTGTCCACGAACAAGCCGTTCCTCTGTTTGAACGCTATACCGACGGACACGCATTGGATTTTGAAATCAAACACAAAGTCATCATCGACCGCTTCGGACGCTATCCGCACCGCAATGCCGTATTGGGGCGTGAAAGCGCGGAGGAAGAGGCGGAATTTTTGAAGCAGGAAGGTTCGTCATTTTAATTTGGGTTTTAAAATTTGAAGGTCGTCTGAAAACCATTTTTCAGACGACCTTCTTTCATATTTCCGCTTCAATAATGCGGCGGAATTTCATCACGCAGGCTGTAAGGTTCGCGCTCTCCGTTTGCGCCTTTGTCCTGCATTTTCTGATAAAGCAGCCTCAACTGCGCCTGCTGCAAATCCAGCGTCTGCTGCATTTTCGCCACCGTATCGTTCAGGCTGCCGATTAAGTCTTCCTGAAGCGCGGTTTGGATTTCCAGCTCGGTGATGCGGTGTTCCAATTCGTCCATTTCACTCATTTACAGCACCATCGCGGCAATCCAGCCGGCAATCATCAGCGGGATATTGTAGTGAATAAAGGTTGGGATGACGGAGTCGCGGATGTGGTCGTGTTGTCCGTCGGCGTTCAAACCCATGGTCGGGCCGAGCGTCGAGTCGGACGCGGGCGAACCGGCGTCGCCCAATGCGCCTGCCGTACCGACGATGGCGACGGTTGCCAGCGGCGAGAAGCCGAGGCTGATACACAGCGGCACATAAATCGCGGTAATAATCGGCAAAGTGGAGAAAGAAGAGCCGATGCCCATGGTGACCAACAATCCGACAAACAACATGGCAAATGCCGCCATGCCTTTATTGCCGCCGAAAAGCTGCATACTGTGTTCGACCAGCGGTTTGATTTCGCCTGTCGCGGTCATGACTGCCGCAAAGCCTTGCGCCGCAATCATGATGAAACCGACCATCGCCATCATTTTGATGCCTTCGCCGAATACATCGCTGGCAGCGTCTCGGTTCATCACGCCGAGCATCATAAAGACAGCAAAACCCAGCATAGCGCCCAAAACCAGCGAATCTTCATACATCAACTGAATCGCAAAGCACACGCCGATTGCCACCGCCGCCACCAGACTGCGGTAAGCCGAAGGCTGGGGCTGTTCGGATGCTTCGCGGTTGTCTTCCGTATCGACGGTATTGGTTTGATAAATGCGTGATTTGCGGTAGTGGACAAACGCCGCCAGCAGCCCCGCCACCATACCCAGCGCAGGAATCGCCATCGCATGCATGACGCTGATGCCTTTTACGTCCATGCCCGCAGATTTGATGTTGCCCAAGAGAATGTCGTTCAAGAAAATCGCGCCGAAGCCGTAAGGCAGGAACATATAAGTCGTCACCAAACCGAACGTAATCACACACGCCACCAGGCGGCGGTCGACTTTCAAACGGTTAAACACCAGCAAAAGCGGCGGAATAATCATCGGAATGAAGGCGATATGGATAGGCACAACGTTTTGACTCATGATGCCCATCGCCAAAATAATCAGCAACAGCGTCCATTTCACCGAACTCTCGCCTTTTGCGGCATCCTGACTGTTGTTGAGTTTGCGGATAATGCCGCCCGCAAGCTGCTGCGGCAGCCCCGAATAGGTAATCGCCATCGCAAACGCACCGAGCATCGCATAAGACAAAGAAATCCGCGCGCCGCCCTTCAAGCCTTCGTTAAACACGGGAATAATCCCTGACTGCGTAACATTGCCTGCCGCATCCACGACGTTTTCCAGCGGCATTCCCGCCACCAGTCCGCCGACGAACGCACCGACAGTCAGGCTCAATACGACGTGTACCCGCGACAGCGACAACACGAGCATAACGATTACTGCAATCACTACGGCATTCATGCCTTTTCTCCGTTTCAGACGACCTGTCGGCCATCTATTTATATATTAAAAGAAACATCATAACCTAACATGATTTAACACGCTAGGGCAAACCGCCTTTCAGACGCCCCCTACCCCGCTGCCCAAAATAAAGGTCGTCTGAAAACGAGAGAAACAAGTTTTCAGACGACCTTGGATAGGGTTTGGGATTTCAACTACCGCGTGTGTGCGGTACGCACGCGGTTTCGGTTGGGGGAGATCGGTTTCTTGAATCCGACGGCTTCTGAGATGGTTGCGGATTTTGTCGGATACAAGTATCCAACCTACTGCTGGCTTGTTCAATATCATCCAAATTAATCTTAATCTACAATCCTGAGTAAAAATGCTCCAAGATATAAGATTCAAAACTATTTTTATTAAAAAAAGAAATTATTGTTAACCTATTTTCATTAAAATATTTTATTACCTCTTGAATGTTGTTATGCTGTATTACATCATTTAATTTATTTTGCATTTGCAATGAAATAGATCTTGGCAATCCAAATTCTTC
>ERZ772874.1590-NODE-1590-length-11679-cov-10.949931_pt1 | contig 11679 bp, 17 predicted proteins | sample MGYA00580586_ERZ772874 | MGnify/ENA primary metagenome ERZ772874 (study PRJEB29015, sample SAMEA2737952) | human oral metagenome | biome: human oral; feature: human-associated habitat; material: dental | place: China | collected 2154 ... | reverse complement strand
AAATATTTAACATAATTTTGTAATAAAGCTTCTTCTATATTTAGTAATTATTTTCTAACCTCGTTTTTTATTAGTATGAGGAAAGAGCGTATTCCAAAAATTCCAAATATCCCAAATATTTCCTCCTCTGATATTTTCGAGTTCTTTTGTGGAAAGTGTATGGTATGCTGTAAATTCTTCATGTCTAGTCATTTGTTAATCTCCTTTTATTTTGAATTTATTTATAGTTTTATTATAATAAATTACAAGTGAAAGCGCCAACACAATTCATGAATGGTTGATATTTAGTAATGAATGACCGTTTTTTTGTTATAAAAACAAAAATATATTGCAACATATTGTAAAATAATGTATTATACTGTGTGGAGGGCTTATATGCAGATAATAACAATTAATATCAATAAAGGTGGTACAGGTAAGTCTACTTTTTCTTATAACTTTTCTAAGTGGTTATCATCTAGGAAAAATAAAAAGGTTCTTTTAATAGATGGGGACTCATCATGTAATTTAACTTATTCTTTTAAAGAATTAGGGACAAGTTCTATTTATGATGTATTTAAAGGAGGAGGTTTTGAGATATATCCTGTAGATAAAAACATGGACTTCATAAAGGGGTCAGAATTTCTAACTGACGAGGATTTGGAGCTTAGGAAGAAACAAAATAATTGCCTAATTCTTTTTATGTGGTTTGCTGATAATATAGAAATGTTGAGTAAGTATGATTATGTGATTATTGATACGCATAATGATGCTAGCTTAGTTACATCGAACTTTATAGCAGTTGCAGATGCTGTGATTGGGATATCAGAGCCTTCTAGAAACGGGTATCGTGCTTGGTTAGAACTCAAAGAAACCATTAATAGCCTTAAATATGAGGTTGTCGACATTATAACCAGGAAATCCTATATTCAAGCTGTTCCATATCTGATTGGAAATAAAATAGAACATATCGGAAAAAGCTCACGAGAATTTCTGGATATTATTGCTAATGATCCAGGGTTGGTAGGAATAATTCCTAAGAAAGAATTACTAGCAAAGAGCTTGTTGAGCGATAAGAGTATATTTGAACTTCAGGATGAAATGTCATCTGCTGAAAAGAAACGCCATAGAAAATTTTATGAACATATTGAAGAAGTCTTTGAAAAAATCATTCACACTATATAAGGAGAAGTAATCATGATCAATAAATTTTCAGATTTTCAAAAAGCTAGAGAAGAAATTTCCGTAAAAAAAGAAACGATTGTATCAGAAAAGCAAGAACTGAAAAAGACTTATTCTTTTACTCTATTACCATCAGAACGCCAAATGCTTAAGGAATTAGCAGAATCGTCACCTATCCGTGTGTCAGATTCTCAGTTTCTTTCCAGCTTAATTAGAGATTATTATATTAACAAAAAATAAACACAAGATTCAGCTTACTTTAGCTGGATTTTTTATTTAACGATAAAAAAACAGTCAATCATTACTAAATAACGACATTTCATGATAAGAAACAAAAACAGGATTCTTTTTGTTTTATACTGTACATGTAAACTAAATTATACAAAGAAATAAAGAAAGGAGAAACTCATGAAAAAAATGACAGATGCAGAGCTTCAAAATTTTACAGGCGGCAGTATTATAGGTATAATCGGAAATTTCATTCGTCCACCTAGAGTCTATCTTCCAGGTAACCCTATGAAACTCAAATTAGCAATTATGTAGGAGGTATAAAAATGGAAAAATTTCAAGATATCAGCAAAGACGAACTATATAAAACTGCTGGTGGTTTTATGACTACATTACCAGTAGTTTGGCAGATGAAAATTGCGATATGGATTGCTAAGAATTGGAAATGAATTTAAAATAAGAAATAAAGAAGGTAGGTGATAGAGATGTCGCATATGTTAAATATTTTAAAGATGGCAATTTTACCAACAATGATTATTTTCATTTAAAGTCTAGAACAAATCATAAAAATATAGATACACAGGTCATAATTTAGAAAAAATATATAGGAGAAAATAATATGACTAAATTTGAATCAATGGATAATATGAATACGAACTTTGTGGCACTTTCAGACACAGAATTGATGGAAATGGAAGGTGGTTTCTTTGGTCCTGTGCTGTTTACTATATGGGGGACTCAAGTGCTTGTTGGTCATGCACTATCTGCAGGAGCAACTTTAGGACTTGCAGCATTAGCAACAACTTAAAAATAACGGAGGAAGATAATATGATTAAAAATTATGAAACAGTAGATTTACATGAATTAGAAGAAATTAAAGGTGGCTTCTTGCCTGGAGCGTTGGCTATTGCATGGGGAGTGACTAAAGCTGTTGGTATTGTAGGTGCGACAGCTACAACTGTATATGTAGGAGGGAAAGCTGTAAAAAGAGCAGGGGATTGGATTGTATCCCATTTTTGATAAAATAGGATGTCGGGGAATAACGATGAAAAACGAACTAAAACGAACTATGAAAATTTCCCTACTATTTTTCTCTTTATTTTCAATAAATATATTAGTCCTTAAATTATTATCTATAATTGGATTTAACATGGTTATTACTGAAAATACTTATTTAATTCCCCCCCTGTTTTCAACTGTAATTCTATTAATTATTGAAAAAAATAGAACCGGATGTAAGAAAAAACTTCAAGAATAGTTTTACTATAAAACACATAAAATCAAGTTAATAAAAGATTTTATGTGTTTTTCAATTATGTGACACTTTCAGTCCGTCTCGCTCCGTTATGTGCGAGACAAATAAACCACTCGCTATGCGGGTACATGACCAAAAAACTCTGAATGAGCTACAATAAAGGTTTTCAAGCCCATTGTAGAGCGAAAAGAGAAATATTTCATCGATTATGTAGTTATAAAGATGTTGAAATTATCCAGTAGATGATTTCTTCACGAGTATAAAAATTTGAGAACAAGTAAAGCATGATATAGCACTAGATAAAGTGAATGTAAAAGAATATGAGACTCTCTTTAGGGATAGTTGTAAATAATACTAAAGCCTCTTTGAGAGGCAAGAGCAATAAGGTTTGAACAAAGTGAAAGCCAGCGTCTTTAGGCGCTGGCTAGTAATTTGGGATTATATCCTCGGTGTAAACCACCCGTCAAATGTGTGGTTATGATCTTTGAAATTTCTTATATCAACATTAATCTCTAAATATTAACTCCTGAATAAATCTATGATTATTACTATTCGTTGACAACGTAATTTTAGGATAGTTATCTAAAATAGCTTTTACATTAGCTAAACCAATTCCTCGCCTATCTCCTTTTGTAGAGTGACCATACTCAAAGATATAACTTGTTGATACCTTATCTTCAACGGTAGTATTTTCAACAACAACAATTTTCCTGTCTTCTTCCTGGAAATAGGCAAATACGATATTTCCATTTGTACACTGCTCCGCAGCATCTATTGCATTATCTAATAAAATTGATAGAATCGTTATGAATTCAATCAATTCTAAACCAGGTTTGTCAATTTCAGCATCTACTTCAACAGAAATTGCAATACTTTTTTTTTGCGCCTCCAACATCTTAGATGACAGCAAACTCTTTACTGCATCACTTTTTATATTGGATAGTCTAGCTATATCATATTTCCCGTCATAAAATTTTTTATCTGATTCTGCAATAACTTCTTGATAAATCGAACGAATTGCAACAATATCCTCTTCTTTAATCGCCTCATTCAAGCTAATGAGAATATTAGTATAGTCGTGTCTGAAACTTCGGATTTCTTTATAAAGAGACTCAACATGACGACTGTAGCTTCCTAAATCCGTTAGCTGTTTGTCCTTTAAATCCTGAATTTCTCTATCTTTCTTTTCTTTTTTCTGATAGTTCAAATATAGCAGGCTAACCGTAAATACTATAAAGTATATCAGTAATACATTGGTCCTTATAAAGTAAGTATTTATCTTTAAAATCAGACCATTTTCTACAGCGATTTCAAGTAGAATAATACTACGTATTATCAAAAAGTATGTAATAAAAAATATATTCATGCCAATAAATATATTTTTAAAATTTTGATCCAAAGTATCAACTTGAAGATTCTTTGATTCTATCCTAAGCCCTTTGAAGAATACTATATAAAACGGAACTAATAATAGTGATAGGAGAACATTGAAATATGGACTGCTATCAAACGAATTGATATCAATATCAAAAATAAATCTCAAATACAAACCTATTATCCTTTGAAACATATCTCCAATTACAAACGGCAATAAACAATAGAATATTTTTTGCGTTTTATTCCAACCTGTTTTTAAAAAAGAGACTATCAACAATAGTGAAAAAGGTTCCCATAATTGAAATGTACTATTTAATAAAATGGAAGCAGCGGTTATAACAAACGCTATTATAAATTTGGTTTTTTCTTTTATTTTCAATCCACTAATCTGCTGAAAAATATAAATTCTTATTAAGATATCAAGAAAAAAAAGTAAGTCATATCCTATTGAGATATTCATTGCTTATTCTCCACTAATTCTACTAATCTTCTTTGCTTTATTCTAGATATAAAGCAAGAATCTCCATTCTCAAAAAATGCAATGTGGTTTGTTCTATCCAACTTCGTTATATTTAATGGATTCACTACGCAAGAACGATGTGCCTGGTAAAGTCGGTCGTCAACTTTAGCTATATCGGATACTTTACCATAAAACTCAGTTTGACCGGTTTTCGTTTTTAAAATAACTTTATGGATTGCTGATGATGTTTCAAAATAAAGTATGTCACTAAAAGGGACTTGGATGTGGGCATTTTCAGTTTTATATACAAAAGAATTTTCAGCGACAGTATGATCAATGTTTTCAAAAGCATATACCAACACATCTGATACTGCCCTTTGAAAGTCACTGTCCTCCAGGCCTTTATTTATAAAATCTAAAGCAGAAACCCGATAACGATACGTTACTGGCATAAATTCTGAGTGAGTGGTTACAAAGACAATAATAGCATACGGGTCTCGGGCTCGAATTTCTTTAGCAATTTCCATTCCTTTCTTTTCTTCACCTTTTATTTCAATATCTAAAAAGAAAAATTGGTGATTCCCCGTTTCCTTGATTGATTCCAATAATTGATTTGGTTTACCAAAAATCTCTAGAAATTTATATCTTACTGACGTTTTCTCAACACAACGCCTGATTGCATTTTCCAGTCTACTCTGCTGAAAGAAATCATCTTCTAATACAAAAATATTAAGCATTAATTATCCTCTTTTCCATAATTTAATTAACTCCTTCTGTTTATACCTTGAAAAAGAAACATTTGTAATACTAGCATTTGAAAATACTATTAGACGTTTTGATAGATTTAATCCTTGAATTTTAGTAATATTGACAAGGAATTTGCGATGACACCTAAAAAAGTTCAATTTCAACTTATCTTCTAAATCTTTCAAAGTACCATAAAACTCAAAAACTCCAGACTCTGTAACAGCTTTTAACATATGCGGTTTGATAGTATCTGAACTAATATAAAATATATCCTCAAAAAACAGTTTCATTGAAATTTCATCTTTATTGACAATTAAAAAATTCATAAGACTACCTCTTCTTTTAGAAGTAGCTTATCAAAAATCAACTCTTAATTTCCAAAAAAATCATAAACTATACATTATCTATCATAAATGGCTATTTATCGCCACTCATTATGTAATATGAATTTTGCGTTATATCAATAAAGTTTATTCTCAATAACTGATATAATAAAAAAATAAGAAAGTAGAAACTATGTTTTATATTATTGAACAACAACACAAAAACTTACAAATTACCAATATCATCAGTGACTATTTGAAAAATAGATATCCGAGAACTGCATTCAAAATATTACAAAGTTTCAAAGCTAATCTACCTCATCAATCTAATACTTATTTTATCATAAATGAAGATATATGTTTAAATGAGCAATCGCTAGAAGTAGTAAAGAATATTAGAAGAAACGATCAATTTGGTTACATTATCCTTATTTCAAAAAATATCGACTACCAACAGCTATTCCGCTCCCACATTAACTTCCTGGAAATCATTGATTGTGACAACAATCTCAAAGAAGAAATTTGTAATTGTATTGACTTCCTAAATAAAAACATCCCTTAAGCAACGCAATATGATACATTAAATTTCTTTTTTTCGTTTTATTAAAAATACTTTTAGTGCATTTTATAAAATTTAGCTATTTTTTAAAAGACCTCATCTCTATCAATCCCTGGATATGGATATTGATCATTTAAAATCCTAGTTAAACAGTCTATGCTAGATTGTAGATGAAAGAGTTCGCTTTTTATTGATGACGTGTCGGATACTTCTGATAGTCGATCGCATTGTCGTTGCATGTGCCAAATTATTTTTTTGATATTATTTTCTCTTAATTTATTCATACTTTGATTATATATTTTACAATTCTAGTGTGTTATAAAATCCCTGAAATACTAGAATTTTCATCTCAACAATAAAATAATTAAAAATTTTTAAAATATCCCTTGACATTTTATGAAAATTAGGATATATTAGCATAATTAGTGTTACTAGCACGTCTAGCGTTACTAGAAGGGTGTTTTATTTTTTAAAAAGGAGGCCGAAATTATGGCAAACAAACATGAAATCAATTATCTCGTAGCTTTACCTGTGGTAAATGTTGATTTCCAATCAGCGAGAGAGGTACTGGATGCGCACTTGAATAAAGCTAAGGATGCAGGAGCTGTATACTTCAGCACAAGTAATAGAATAGACCCTAAGAAACTGGCAAAGGTAACCCAGGTATTACTTGTAAGCAAATTATTTACTTATATTGCTGATTTAGTCGGCTATGACTATTTTGAAGATAAATCAGCCCCTTCCGACGTTGTTAGTTATGCTCCAGCAATTTTCGCAGAGGATCAAGACAATCATTGGTTAAAATTAGCAAATATCAGACCAATTGGCTTTGATGAATTGAATACTTTCGAGATGGTAAATAAGAAAGTACAAGACAAGTATAATGGTGTTGGTAACTACGTCATGAACACTGGACGTCTGCAGGTGTTCTATGCCAAGAAAACATTCTAAGTGTAGTAAATTACAAAAGAGCATCTCGTCTATACGAAATGCTCTTTTATATATAAAATTTGCAGCCTATTAACCTAAAAACTCTGTTTCGATAGCTCGAATCAAGTTTTCCCTATCATACTTTGATTTGTCCATGGTTTTCTGTTACTCTAGTAATATATAAAAAATTACAGGGTTAAATCATGACAAAATTAGAGAAAAAATATGACGAATTAGAGGAGTTTTTGTCTCCTGCCGTTCGATTATATGTAGATTATTTTTTTACTACAAATACAAGAGACTTATACAACTATCGTAAGTTAAATAGCTTGAAAAAATTCCTTGATTGCTACGCAAATAACCATCTTAAAAAGGCTACTAATGGATTAACCATGGATGATTTAGAGCAAACACCTGTAGATGTTGTTGCAGATTATGTCAACTCTTTAGAGCTAAAACCAAACGGGAAAAAACGATTTATTAGTGTTTTAAACTCATTTTGGAACTACTACACTGTTGTATCATTCTCAGGTGACAGAAAAGCCCCACACTTTTACCGCAATGTTATGAACGAATGGATCAATGAGTATGGTATGCTTTCTCTTTTTACATCAAAAAGAGGGACAGGAAACACAGCACGAGTAATTCATTATGATTTGCCATATATGCTATACCTCTTTGATAAAATTGATAAGAATGAGAAACTTACGAGACGCTATGAATTCTTTCCTTACGAAGCGGCAGGCTCATCTAAATGGCTGAAAAATAAAGACAGGGATTTAGCAATCATCGCTTTACTTGCTGGAACTGGAGTTGATATTGAACAATTAGCGCAAACTACTTATAGAGATATTGACTTACACAAACAGACGTTAACAATTATATCTCCTAAAGGTGAACGGATCAAAAAACCTATTGTAAGTGAGTTTATCCACTATATCTCACCATATATTAAAAAAAGAGAGAAATTGCTGGCTACTAATACTAGTGATTCTCTATTTCTCGACTTTAAAAGAAAACCATTAACTGCTCCAAAAATATCAGGAGTAATAAGTAGGATCGATGCCATTTTTGGAAAAGCTTTATCAGCAGCTATTTTAAAACAAACTCATTCGCGCATTCTACTTGAGAAAAACAAGGATTTCCTGGATTTGATTCAAAGAGAAAAGTAAGATGCAACCAAATTCACTCTCTTTTTTCTCATGTATTCCAAACTTTCCATGTTTCGGTAGTGCTATTGATACCTTTAACTCGAAAACCCTACTTTTCTGCTACTTTTAACTCAGGTAACCCTGCCTTTTGTTATTTTTAATTCAATTTTTCAATAAATAAAAAAGAGATACTTAAATAGTACTCTCTTTTTCACTTTTATCATCTTATATAGAGCGCCATGAGAAATTCACTGTGAGGGATTATGTAGTATTGTTTCGTGATTTCAGAAGAGAATACTACCCCAATCATAGCGTACTCGTCTTTGTATCTCTCGTAGAGTATCTCAAAATAATCATAATTGCTAACGTCACCATAGTCCAATTTTACAAGGGGCATTTTTACCTTGTCAAAATAATCATCTATGTAAGTCAAGATTAAAGAGAATGGACTATCAAGATCTTCCACTAATTCAGCCGATACTACATCATAAGGTAAAACATATTCAGTCCTACATTTGTGTAACAGCCTTTCGTTTTCTTGGCTATCCTCAGTCACTATATCGTGCATGATAGCCTCTGTAATTTGAGATAGAGCATTGACCTCTGGGAGTGCAAATAAGGTCACGTTACTCTCTTGTGTTTTATCGTAATAAAATAGGCCACTATCTCCAAAAGGTACGGTATACAAATTGTTAATGAAATTCATAATGCGCACATGTAAACGATTATCTTTTGGCTCTGAAATATTGTCAAAGACAAAGAAGATTGTATCTCCTCGATAATACTTCTCTTCAAAATATCCCCATATTTTCCCAAGCAGCTTGAAATGAGGCTCTGTATTTCTGTCATACTCAATAAAATACCTCTGACCTTTTACAAAAATAACTGCATCTGGGACAAGTGATATAAGTTTTCTATTAAACGGGAAAAAGTAAGTGATGTTCAATTCTCTGGGTGATAAATCTGTGCACTGTTCAACTATTCGTCTACCGATTTTCAGCGCCAACTTTCTTGTATGATAATCATGTAGATGTATTTTTCTGATCCCATCTTTACCACCAATCATTTTATTTGTCTTGAGGCTATAATGCGAACCTCTGAACTCTGTAACCTCTGTCAGTTCAGTAAGGCCTGGGATCTCATGAATGATATCTAACAGCCAGTCAGCAAAATACTTAGGAACATATAAAAACTTAGTCTTACCTATTCTATAATTGTCTTCAAAGTGACTTAGTGGCATTCTGCTATTTCCTATGAAGGAATAGAGGGTTTTGTTATTCAACTCTTTGCCTGTAAGGATGTAATACTGATCCAGTATCATTTCTCTTGAAAAATACCTTAAGCGAATTAAATGATACATGAGTAAGATTGTATCTCTTGTGAAATATATCTTCTTTTCACTATTTGGATTTGGTAAATAATAAGCCACTACATCTTTTGGAATATGCTCTGTTTTTTCTTTACTTTTTCTTTGTTTTTTCTTGTTGTTCATTAATTATCTCTCTCTTAAACTCCGATTTCTTCTAGGTGATAGCTGTTTTTATCTATAGTTTATCATGATTGTTCTCTGATGAACAGTCAATTCAGGCTATCATAGCCGAAATCGGACTTTCCTCTCAAAATTCAGCTCATTTTTAGCATCTACAACACGTTCGATTTATTGTCCAAATTTTAGTCATATTCTAAAAAATAGTAAAAGTAGAGGTGACACCCCTATAAAGTCACTTTGGTTTAAAATCGACTCTCCGCCTACAGGGACATGGGTTTTCGGTTCTTTTTTGAACCACTATGTTTCTCGACCTAAAAAACGATTAACCACCTCTGTCGTATTTTGTTGTAAATTAAGCAGCATCAAGGGATTACAGCAACCTTTTTTACTTAGGATGTTTCTCAGCCTAAAAAACGATTAACTACCTCTGTTGTATTTCGTTGTAAATCAAGCAATATCAAGGATTTACGGCAACCTTTTTTACCTAGGATGTTTCTCAATTTAAGAAACAATTGACCACCCCAATGCAATATAGCTATAAAGATAGTAGCATCAATAAGTTAATAAACTCTTTTTTAATCTCTATCTTTCTCAAAGAAAAAGGGCTGCATACGCAAGCCTCAACTCTTAATATAGGTCCAAAAATGACATTTGTACACCTTAAATATTTTTTGAAGGATTTAATGAGCACTAGTTAACGATTCTTACTCCCCCCGTTTAAACAGGGGGGATTTTTTTAATTTTTGGAAGAAATTGACCTTTTTAAGTTTCAAAATGAGAATAATATAAGTATAAAGAAAAAATAAAGGAGAACTAATATGGAAAATTGGATTTTTAATATCTATTTATCCTTGCAAATCTTAGTATCTATATTGGATATTGTAGATTTCGTTAGATACAAATATCATAGATAAATAGAAACTGGAAAAGGACTTGCATATGCAAGTCCTCATTAGTGATTATTTAATCTTCAAATATGTCCATCTGCTCTGGTAAAACCTCTAATGATTTATTGTCTAATCTAGCTAGCATTTCTTGTTTTTTACGCTCCAGTTCAGCCCTCGTTTCATTACTCGTGGTATTTATGTAATCAGGATTTGACCACGAAGGAACATTCGACTTATTTTTTTTTGCTTTTTGACTTGGTTTAGGATTATTAAATTTGTTTGGATCATATGATGCAGCTGTTTCTGGTTTCCATGTAAACTCATATCCAAGTACGGGATTCCCACGCTTGTTTGATTTTATTTTTCTGACTTTTAAACCTTCAAAATATGGAGACAGTTGTTTTATAATTGGTTTCACTACCGCACGATCAATCTCGCTTGATTTATAAGTGTCCGGCATATCCAAGAGTGTCTTAAATTCTTCAATCTTGAATTTCCTTTTTCCATACGTACGCCACTGCTTTAAAAGTCGATAGGCTGTTTTAGCATATGTTGAACGAATATTGGTAAACTCCTCAAGCTCATATTGGGTAAACTGCACTTCAAGTTTATTGATGATGTACTCAAATTTAGACGACACCTCAACTTCTACGGTCCGTTCCAATTCGTCAACTCGAAAATATGAGAATAAATTCATGACTAAGTACGAGTGTTCAGTACGCTCATAGTATTTTAAATCCACCACTTTATCTGCGACTGATCTCATCGTTTGTGACCATCTAGGTAGATGCATTTCCTTACTTGCTATCCCTCTAAGTTCGTCAGCGTTAAATTTCATTAATTTAGTGCCTTCATTACGAGCCTTAGCGATTATCGTAAAGAAAAAATTCATTTCTTCAGATGTCCATTTACGCATCACCACAGTATTTAAATCATTGTGATATTTTACTACTTCATTGCTCATTTATATATACCTCTATCTTGTATTGATTATAGCACAAACCTCATTATTAAGCAAAAAAAATATTTATTCTTTATAAACTGACATTTGTACACCTATAAACTGACATTTGTACACCTATAAACTGACATTTGTACACCTATAAACTGAC
>ERZ772874.1589-NODE-1589-length-11685-cov-3.879536_pt1 | contig 11685 bp, 5 predicted proteins | sample MGYA00580586_ERZ772874 | MGnify/ENA primary metagenome ERZ772874 (study PRJEB29015, sample SAMEA2737952) | human oral metagenome | biome: human oral; feature: human-associated habitat; material: dental | place: China | collected 2154 ... | reverse complement strand
TGAGCTGAGCAGCCGTACGGCCTAGTGCGTAGCAGTAGTCAGCATCGAAGTTCGAGGGCATAGAGCAACGACCTTCGTAGCCGAAGAAGTGGGTGAGTGAGGCAAACTTACCCGAGTAGCGACCTTCTTCCTTCCACTCAGCGAGCTTAGAGCCAACCATCTGAGCTAGGAGCTTCTCCGTCTCGATGAGGGACACCTGTACGTTGCCGTGTGGGTCACGGTCGAGCGTGAGCTGACGAGCGACAGAGGAGGGGAGGCTAGCATAGAGCTTGGAGTTAGCCTCAGAGAGCTGGCTGATGATGAAGGCACGCTGCTCTTCGGCTGCTACTGCACGGAACTCAGCCTCGTGGTGTGCGAGGAAGTCATTGAGCTCGGCGATGAGGGACTTGATGGCAGGGATGAACTCGATGAGCCCTTCGGGGATGAGCACCGTACCGAAGTTCCAGCCCTTGGCAGCACGCTTAGCGACGACCTCAGCGATGGAGGTGACGACGTCGTCCAGTGTGAGGTTCTTGGCCTCGACTTCTTCGCTGACGATGGCTACGTTAGGCTGTACCTGTAGGGCACACTCTAGAGCGATGTGGGAGGCAGAGCGACCCATGAGCTTGATGAAGTGCCAGTACTTGCCAGCAGAGAAGCAGTCACGCTGTACGTTACCGATGACCTCTGCGTAGACCTTGGTAGCGGTGTCGAAGCCGAAGGAGGTCTCAATCTGCTCGTTCTTCAGGTCACCATCAATAGTCTTGGGGCAACCGATGACCTGTACAGGAGCACCGATGCTCTTATAGTACTCAGCTAGGACGGCTGCGTTCGTGTTGGAGTCGTCGCCACCGATGATTACGAGGGCACGGATATCGAGCTGCTTGAGGATCTCAAGACCCTTGTCGAACTGTTCCTTCTCCTCGAGCTTGGTACGACCAGAGCCGATGATGTCGAAGCCCCCGGTATTGCGATACTCGTCGATGAGCTCAGCTGTGAGCTCTCTGTAATTATGCTTGATGAGTCCCTCTGGCCCCATGAGGAAGCCATAGAGACGGCTGTCGGGGTGGATTCTCTTGACACCATCGAAGAGACCTGCGATGACGTTGTGTCCACCGGGTGCCTGTCCACCTGAGAGGATGACACCTACATTTAGGGCTTGCCCCTGCTCCCCCTGCTGCGCAGCTTCGAAGGTGAGCTTAGGCAGACCGTATGTATTGGGGAATAATTCCTTGATTGCCTCTTGGTCGCTAACGCTCTGGGTAGCCTCTCCGAGACGAACCGTTACTGCCCCCTCCAGGGCCTTGGGCAGCTTGGGGGCGTACTTGCTACGCGCCAGCTGCAATGCACTTTTAGTCATAGGACTGAATAATTCTATATAATTATCTCTAACTTTCGTAGTACAAATATCTTAAATTTTATTCGAATATACCCCATGGCTGTCATTGGGGTAAGACGAGACCCGTGTCCATCACCCTCTACTTCAGGGGATGGGCACGGGTCGAAGTGCTTAGCAAGACACCTCCCTAAGGAGCCGTATCCTAGGGCTCAGCTAACGTGTGAGTGAGGGAGGAAGCCTCGCTGAGGTAATTGTGTGGAGAGCCAAGGAAAGGGGATCACCTCCTCGAGGAGCGAGGAGCATGGAGATGGCGGTAGGCTGCCAGATAGAGGCGTAGGATGCCATAGGGATGAGCCTCGCCAATGGCCTCCATGACGGGACGTAGCCCCTCCTCGGGGTTCATCTTCTCGAAGTGTGGGATGAGCTCCTGCATCGTCTCCTCCTCTATGCCTGCTTCTCTCTCGGTGATGAGGTCCTGCTCTAGGAGCTGAGCGATATGCACGAGGATGGTGGAGGGCTGTAGGGAGCGTTCATCGGCTATCTCTAGGTAGCTCTTGCCTTGCTTGAGGAGCTGTAGGGTCTGCTCCTGTGTCGTTAGCTTAGGCTCCTTCTTGGCCTTAGGTTCACGCTTCTTAGTCTTCTCTGTACTGGGGGCGGGGACGATGTATGGTGTCTTGACGGCTGCTCGGGTTTCCCTGAACCAAGTCTCTATCTGTTCGTCTATCTGGGTGCTCTCTCGGTCGGGGTAGACGCCTTTGCCTAGAGCCTGTATACAGGCTTGTATGCGTATGACTAGGCTGATGTGCTGGGTGACTACCCGCTGCAGTTCGTCGAGCTCTGCGACGAACTCCTTGACCTTGCCTAGCCCCCGAGCCTTGACCTGTACCTCTAGGAGCCCCACGAGGAGCTCTCGCCATAGGGGAAGGAAGTACTCAGAAGCCCTCCCTATGCGCTCTGCGATCAGGGGGAGTGCTCCCTCGCCTTGTGTCCAAAGGCTCTGAAGCTGTGCGATGAAGCGGTCGGCTACCTGCTGTATCTGCTCTATCTTGGCTAGGGACTCTGCCGCCCAGTCTCCGAAGGCGCTCTTCTTGCTGCGCTCGCTCTCCATACGATAGCTGTAGGCATGGTCTCGCCAGAGTCGTGTGCACTCTTGGCAGGCAAAGGCAGTGAGGCACTGTGTCCTCCAGTAGGTCGTGCGTTCGGTGGTAAGTGTGCTCTCCAGTACGCTATCCTCCACACGTGTCTCCTCGTAATCTACGATGGGCTGAGGTGTCGTGAGTGTCCTTGGGCTGATGCTGGAGAGTAGGGTAAGCCCCTCTGGGCTGCGTAGACGGGAGAGGGCTACGTAGGCTTGTCCCGAGGCAAAGACAGCCTCTAGGTCGATGGCGGCTCGGTCAAAGGTCAGCCCCTGACTCTTGTGTATGGTGATCGCCCAGGCTAAGCGAATGGGGTAGTGGCTAAAGGTACCGAGTACCTCTGCCTCTGTCTGCCCGGTCTTCTCTTTGAGTACATAGCGGGCGTTCTCCCACGAGTAGTGGGGGACGTTAAGTAGTTCTCCGTTCTCGAGTCGTACACAGAGCTCATCCCCCTCCATGTGCTCGACTGTGGCGAGCATACCGTTGTAGAAGCGTCGAGGGATCTCTTGGTCATTCTTGATCATCATCACACGTGCACCTACCTTCAGCTTCAGTAGCGGATCTACTGGGTAGAGATGCTGGGGGAATTCACCCGAGATACGTGCATGATAGTCTTGATAGCCACCCGGGAGGGCATTGAGGGCTCGCTCATTGATCTCATCTGCCCGAGCATTATGCGTGGTGAGGGTGACGTAGCCCTCGTTGTGGATGGGGTCGAAGTGAGGGTCGATGCGACTCTGTAGCCAGGAATGATCGGCCTCAGTAAGGCTGTTGTAGCGGAGGTGGTTCAGTAGCTCTAGGTAGGCTCCATCCTGCTGGCGGTAGACGTGAGTTAGTTCGATGTACAGAGGGGGATACTTCCTAAGTACTTGAGCATGGAAGAAGAAGGGACTCTCATAGTAGTGCTGGAGCACCGCCCATTCCTGTGGCTTGACGACAGGGGGGAGCTGCAGGAGGTCACCGATGAAGAGTACCTGTACACCACCGAAGGGTAGAGGACTACGGCGCACAGACCTCAGTACGACATCTATGAGGTCGAGCGTATCGGCTCGCAGCATACTGACCTCGTCGATGACGAGGAGCTCCATAGCACGTAGTAGACGTATCTTACGATCCTGCAGGTGTATGTGGCGGTGTATCCCCTTTGGGGTGACGAAGAGCTGGTCTGTGGGGATATTGGTCAGCTCTGCCGAGGAGTCGGGGATAAAGGCTCCGATGGGGAGCTGGAGCAGAGAGTGTAGGGTCACCCCCCCAGCGTTGAGGGCTGCTATCCCTGTCGGAGCTGCTACGATGCAGCTCTTGTAGGTCTTCGTGCGTATCTGGTGTAGCAAGGTGGTCTTACCCGTACCGGCCTTCCCTGTGAGGAATATGTTGTGGCTGGTATGAGCAATGAACTCATGGACGTATTGCTGTCGTTGCATTACTTCTTTTAGGCTGTCGTAGTGTTATGAATGCTAGTGGAGCAGGGTAGGGACTGCGGAGCAGGGGGTAGGGCTGGAGAGAGCTAGGACTAGGGGGCGGATGGGGGGATAGGTCTAATGGGGCTAATAAGTCCAATAGGTGCAATAGGTCTAATAGGCGCAATATCCGGTGCCCTAGGCTGAGAGTCTGTGCTGGGGTAGGCTTCTATTGGACTTATTAGACCTATTACACCTATTGGACTTATTAGCCCCATTGGACCTATCCTCCCCTATCCCCCTATCAGCTCCAGCCCTACTTGGTAGGCTTGAGGTCGATTCGCTCAGCTGAGGGGGGAGGGGTCTTTGCTCCCCAAGCCTTGTTGGGGCGAGGCCCCATCACGAACACGAGTCGTCCTCCTGCTGCGAGTTCGCTGTGGCGTAGCCAGGCTCGGTCAAGAGGCTTGCCATTGAGCTCGGCACTCTGGATGTACTTATTCGTGGCGGAGGTCTCTTTCGCCTCGATCACGAAGGTGCGACCAGAGGAAAGCTGCAGTGTCACTCGAGGGAAGAAGGGGGTACCGATATTATATATAGGTAGCCCAGGGGTGACAGGGTAAATACCCATCATGGAGAAGACCACGAAGGCACTCAGACCACCACCGTCTTCGTCCCCAGGTACCCCCATTAAGTCGGGGCGGAACCACGTATCGATCAGCTTACGCACGAGTCGCTGTGTCCGCCAGGGTGCACCTGCATAGTTGTACAGATAGGGGATGTGGAGGCTGGGCTCATTAGCCATCGAGAACTGACCTACTCCCCCAGTCTGGTCGGGGAGTGTACTGTAGAACTCCCACTTGCTCTTGCTCAGAGGAGTACGTAGGGTCTCATCGAGGTAGCCGATGAAGCGCTCCTTGCCTCCCATCAGATAGATGAGGTCTGCGGGGTTGTGCTGGACATCCCAGCGGTAGGTGTAGGCATTGTTCTCATCGTAGTAGTCACGTGCTCCTAGACCTCCGGACAGCTCGTAGTCGAAGGGTTGGATGAAGTGCCCTCGGTCGTCCTTGGGGTGGAAGAAGCCTGTAGCATAGTTGAAGAGCTTGCGGTAGTCGTAGGAGCGGCGTAGGTAATCCGCTGCCTCCTCGTCATGCCCTGCGAACTTGGCGAGCTGTGATAGACACCAGTAGTCGTAGGCTGCCCCGAGGCTCACCGCTACACTCTGTCTCTTCTCCCACTTCGTCACACGGGGATCGGTCTCCTGCTGACCTATGCGTAGACCGGGGAAGTAGCCGTGCTTGTCGAGGTGCTCAGAGAGAGGGCCCTTGGGTATACGTGTCCATGGGAGGTAGGATTTCTCCTGCAGCGTCCGTCTCGCAGTCTCATAGGCAGCACTGAGGTTGAAGCCCGTGAGTCCCTTGGCATAAGCATCTGCGAAGGGGGCTATGGTATGTGTCCCATTCATACGATGGGTGTCGCCCGTGACCTCGGGGAAGGTAGGTAGCCACCCCTCGGGGGACTGCTCCGCCATACGAAGGTAGGAGGTGAGCATCTGCTGCTCCTTGAGAGGGTCAAGTAGGATGCGCAGAGGGTGGGCTGCTCGGTAGCTGTCCCAGAGCCAGTCGTCGGTGTAGAAGGGGACTCCTGCGTCGTCGTGTACCTGTCGGTCGAAGGCACTCCAGTAGCGTCCATCCTCGGATATGCATACCATGCGCTCATAGGTACGGTAGAGAGAGGTGTAGAACGTGCGACGCTCGGCCTCTGTACCTCCCTCGACCTGAACCTTCCCGAGGGCCTTGGTCCACTCGTTGCGTGCCGCCTTGGCCACTAGCTGTACCTCATAGGACTGGATCTCACGCTCCACATTGCGCCGTGCCTGTTCTACACTGATATAGGAGACGCCGTAGCGTAGGCGCACTGTGGGCTGGCTGTAGGAGAGGATGATCGTACGTCCCTCTACCTGCTGAGGGTTCATCGCTACCAGCCCCGTATGCTCACCACGTACCCCGTAGGACTGAGGGGTGATGTCGCTCTCGGCATAGATATAGACACGCGTGGAATCCTCTAGCTGCTGGTAGCCCCGTATCGTACGTCCGAAGGCCTGGAGCTCCCCCTCGGCACTAGAGAGGACAAGGTAGCGTCCCGTGCCCTCGCCCTCGAAGGTCAGGCTGTAGAGGGCGCTCTGTGCCGCAGGTGCATAGCTCACCTGCACCTCGGGCTCTAGGAGACGCACCTCGTAGGAGTAGGGGCGCACCACCTCGGCATCGTAGCTGTAGTGTGTGACGGTGGGGATGGAGTCGGTCACCGAACTGCGTGGGCTGAGGGCGAAGGCTGATACCCCTCTATGGCTCGTCAAGATGAGGGGTAGGCCTGCGATCTGCTCCGAAGCATAGTCCGCCCGCTGGGGGTGGATACGCATCATGCTGTTCGGTAGGTGTATGGTGGGGTAAGTGGGGACAAGTAGGTGACTGATCCCTCCCATATTGGTCTCTACATAGTCTATGGGATCGAGCGTCTCCTGCTGTGAGGATAGTGTCCCTCGGCAGCTATAGAGTGCGAGGCTAATGAGGAGGGTATAGATCCCCCGGCGATGGAGCATTCCAGTCATATTATATATCGTGATATTCAGTGAGTAGGTAAAGTGGGGTAGGAGATACCTGCTCCCCCTACCTCTCCAAAGATACGGCAAAGTCACCGAATGCCCCTGAGCACAGTACCTTCCATCTGTCTCTCCTCTCCCTTCGGATACAGGTGCATAGACGGACAAAGAGGCCTACCCCACTAGGTGGAGAGCAGAGCTTGTGCTGCTCGTCCCTCCCTAGTGGGGTAGGCTTATATTACTATGGAGCATGGGCGCTAGTTAGCCTCTAGTGTACTCCATAGAGTAGGAAGTGCTTAGCGGACAAGTCCCTTCTTGACTAGGAGCTCGTGACCACGTGCAGCACGTTCCATTAGGCGATGAGCCGCAGCGTCTTCTCTAGCCTTAGCCTTGAGGAAGGCCTTGTAGTCAGCGAGGGTTTCGACGGAGACACCGCCCTTAGGCATGCCGAGGTTGATACCGCTGAGGTCTTCGTATGAGGACTGGAGTTCGATGGTAGGCTTGCCCTTGAAGCTGGGTACGACACGCATGAGGTAAGCCTGATTGTTGGGCTTATCTAGGAAGGCATCGTATCCGTTGCTGAGCTTCTTCCAGTACTTGAAGCCCTTACCTTCGAAGAGAGCCATTGCTTCCTTCGTCAGGCTGTAGCGACCGAGCAAGTCTGCCCAGTAGCCGAGGGTCGTGTTGGGGTACATAGCCTGCGTACCCTCAACCATGCCGATGTACTTATCGTTGTCGGGGATGGTCTTGGAGGGGACGACGTAGAAGTAGCCACGGTAGCTTTCGCCCTCGAAGGACTTCTTGCTGGCGTCGAAGCGGTCGTAGTTCTCCTGTTTGACGTCAGGGGCGAGCTCACAGCCGTATTGCTCCGTCTCGATCTTGCGGATCTCATCCTTCTTCTTCCCTTCGGGCTTGGTACCCTTGATGGCCATATCTCGGTCACCCATGTACTTCGTCTGATTGGTCATGGGGAGGGTGGAGAAGGTGGGGTAGTCCTTGTCCTGTCCCTTGGGCTGGTACTCGGTAGCGATGATAGCGCCGTTGGACTGGACAGTGACGGTGACGACGAGGTCGACGCGAGCGTGCCGGTAGACGATCTCATTAGCGTCCTTGCCCTGCTTCTTGTCAGTGAAGCCGTTGTCAGCTAGGAAGGCATCGAACTCTGCATTGTCCTTCACGAGCTTGGTGTCGAAGCAGACGGAGGAGGCACCAGCGAAGCCCTTAGCATTCTCTGTGTCGAAGTAGTACTGGATGAAGGTCATCACAGGGCTCTTGGTCAGGAAGCGATAGTAGTTCTTGTTGATGAAGCCATCGGGGGTCTTGATCAAGATATGGTTACGCCCTTGCTCGTAGGCACATACTCGGGTGAGGTCGGCGGGGAAGTCAACTAGGGGCAGGACATAGAACTCCTTGCCTGCCTGACGGATCTCGACTTCCTTGGTGGCGGTACCAGCAGTGAGGATGACCTTGGCGGAGCGCTTGCTGCTCTTTTCGTTGGCCTTGACGGTGACGGTGAAGCTGTTGCGACCCTGAGTGAGGGTGAGCCAGTCAGCCTCTGCCCCTAGAGCGACCTTGACCTGATTGGTATTGGTCTCGAAGTAGACCTTCTCGGTCTTACCCTCAGCGGGGATCTCTACGAGCGCTCTGTCGGGCTCGAGGATGACGCTCCCCGAGGTCTGCTTGACAGCGATCACACGCTGTAGTCCACCGGCATTGACGACGACGGAGGCGGTGCGCTCAGTCCCTTGGTTATTAGCCTGAGCCTTAACCTTGAGGGTCGTGCCCTCCTGGGTGAGTGCGAGCCAATCTCCCTGGGTGACGAAGGCCGTCCAGCTGTCCTTGTTGGTCTGCACAGTGACACTCTGCTCGGAGGCTTCCTTGGCGAAGGTGAGGGTATTCTTGGATAGGTCTAGCGTGGGCTCTTCGATGTCGTTGCTCCGCTTACAAGCGGGGAGGACGAGGAGGAGAGCAAGTAGCCCCATCGCATATCTTAGTATCTGTCTCATAAGGATTGTTGTGTATCGAAAAGTTCTCTCTGTGAGGTCTCCTAATGCTACCTCCAGAGTATGGGTATGTGTGAGAATGATCGGCCGAAGTGCAGATGTGCCCCCTCAAGGGGCTATCATCGAAGGCGCGACCAAAGGCAGGAGTGGTAAGGGCTCCTGCGTATTACCTTTCGTGTTTCTGATAAGGTCTTATGTAGACTAGCCTGGATCTTGCTTGGGTGTAGAGTATGCTGTTCACCCTTGTCCTCATGAGGTAGGAGTACGGCGGGGAGGCTACCCCCTCGTGCTGTAGAGCGAGGGTTAGGGGTGAGGGGTCATCGTGTCATGTCGTGTCGCTAGGGGCATCATTATAATAGTTGTGTTATTCGCTATTGAGAGTTTCTCTCCCTGACTTTGGGCGAAAGTTAGTAATAGTTTTCTGAATATGGTGTAAGGCGCACATAATAAAATATTTAAGGAGCTTTGTCTTCCCATGGATGCCCGTATCTACTGCCCTCTTTGGGGGGGTCTCCGTCTTTTGGGTTGTGGGGGGCCGTCTTTTGAATCATGTTGAGTCGCATCTTGGGGTGTGTCGTCGTGTGTTGGATCGGCGAGGGGCGGAGTAGCTCGTCTTCGTCATCGGGTTCCTCTTCGGGGCTGGGCGGGTTGACGGCCCGCGGGATCTAAGGTGGGGGCGGCGCCCGCCGGGGTGCGCGGCGTGCGCTTGCGGCGGGAGAGCTCGCGCAGGCAGAGGATCATGCCCACCAGCAGGTAGGAGGTGACCAGGGCCGCCAGCGCCCCGCTGGCCAGCCACCACAATGCCATCCGAGGCATCGGCCCGGCGGGCGGCACCGTACCCAGCACCGGAATCGCCGGCAGCAGTCCAACGGTGGTCTGGGCCGGGGAGATCACCGTCTGCAAGCCAAGCTGGATACCCGCCCCCAGTGCCCAGGAACCACACCACATGATGTAGTTGGGCAGCCAGGCCAGCTGGCTCAGGCATCGTCTTCATCGGTGGGGCCTGCGAGAACCTGTGCATCGATGCCGACGGCCTGGAGCCGCGGCGCCAGCAGCGCTGCCGGGCCCCCGATCGCGATGGTGGTGTTATCGGGACGGATATGGGTGCGCCAGGCGGTGTTGACCTGTCCGGTCGTGGTGGTGCTCAGCGCCGCCTGGTAGCGGTTTACGAAACCCGTGTCGAGCCCGGCTGCGGTCAGGGCGGCTGTCTGAGCCGTGATGTCGGCTGCGGTCTCGTAGTGCAGCGGCGACACCTGCACTAGGTAGTGTGCAGCGTCCAGGATCTCGTTGTCGGAGAAGGGGGTCTCCAGGGCGAGTGCGTCCAGCAGGCGGGCCGTGGCATCGGCTGCTGACTCGTTGCTCAGAGCGGTTTCGATGCTGAGAGCACCTCCCCCACGGCGGGGTGAGACGCCTCCCGAGATGCCATAGGTGTAGCCGAGGCGTTCGCGGAGCTCCAGGTTCAGCCGGCTGGCGAAGGCCCCGCACATGGCGTGACCGCCAAGTTTCAGGGCTGTCCAGTCTGAGTGCTCCCGTCCGGGAGTCGGGATGAAGGCCTGCACCACGGTCTGTGCCGCCTGGGGCAGGTCAACCAGCACGATCCCGGGCGGCCCGGGAACCCCCTGCGGCGCTGGGGCGGGGGAACGGCTGCCGGACCAGACCTCGAAAGGCGCCGTCAGGTCGTCCTCGCGGTTCTCAGCCAGGTCTCCCGCGATGATCAGGGTCGCTCCTTCGGGAACCCAGGTGCGGGCATGCCAATCCTGGACGGCCTTCCTGGTGATGGCCGCCAGGGTCTCGGGCGTGCCCGCTATGGGGCGTCCCTCCCGCTGGTTCATGCCGAACAGTGAGGCTCTCAGAGAGTCCCGGGTCATGGCGCTGGGAGAGGCTCGCCGGGTCTTCCAGGCCGCGATCTGGTTCTCGATGTGGTGTGCCACGTCGGTTTCGTCGAAGGCCGGTTCCCTGATGACGGACGCGAAAAGCTCCAGCACCTGCGGCAGGCGGCGTGCTGGGGCGCTCAGCCCCAGCCGCGTGTGTCCCCAAGCCGCATGCCCGCTCAGCGCAGCCCCCTGGAGCTCCAGGCGTTCCACGATGTCAGGAATCGTCACCGTGGCCTCGTCGCAGGCGTGTAGACCCACGTTCGCGATGCCCTCCAGGTTCCGTGGTTCAGCTTCGAGGGGCGTGGGCAACACCAGCTCCACCGAGGCCAGGGCCTGTCCGGGCACCTGGATGAACGCCAGCTCCAGACCTGAGCTGAGTGTACTCTTCTCGGGTGAGGGGAAGAGCCAGGGCTGGGGCTCGGCTATGGCGGGACGTCTCACGAGGCACCCTTCGGGAGATAGTGCAGCTGGCTCAGGGATGGCTGGTTGGCTAGGACGCGCGACACATCGTCGGGGGTGACGGCCGCGAGGTCTGCCAGCCTACGGTTGACCAGCGCAGGGTCGCCCCAGGTAGCCCAGGCCTCGGCGGCAGCCTCGGCGCGATCTTCGACGGTGGCGAGTTCCGACAGCCAACTGCGCTCATACTGGGCCTTGGCGCGGTCGAGTTCCTGTTCGGATGGGGAATCCAGGACAGCTAGCTCATGCGCGAAGGCCTCGGCAAGGTCCCTGGTGTCCACCCCATCGGCAGGCCTGGCGCTGAGCGAAGCGATGGAGGGTGCACGCAGGTGTCCGAGCACCGTCCCATGTACCTCATGCGCGAGACCGCTTTCCCGCACCAGGCGGCGATGGAGTCGGGAGGCGTGGCCCTCAGACAGGATCGACAGGCCCAGCTCGAGTGCCAGCTGGTCCGGGTCACCCGCGGCCGGGGCCTGCCAGGAGCAGTACAGTAGGGGGTGGGGTACATCCCCGGTCAGGGTCAGGTCTCCACCGTCAAGGGTGGGAGTGGTGATGGTTTCCCGGGGGGGTGGTGAGGCATTCTCAAGGTCGCTGAAATGCTGTTCGACCAGGGCGATGGTCTTTTCGGCGTCGATGACCCCGCAGATCACCAGCTTCGCATGGGAGGGGCGGTACCACGTCGCGTGGAAGGCCGCCACATCGTCCAGGCCTGCTGCGGCCAGATCCTCCATGGAGCCTATGGGCAGGTGCCCATAGGGGTGGTCAGGCCCAAAGTGCTGCCCCACCAACTCCGCCAGCAGATCCCCGTAGGGGCGGTTGTCGTAGCGTTGGCGTTTCTCCTGGGTGACCACGTCACGCTGGGCGTCGAGGTTCTCCTGGGTCACCGCGAGACTGCGCAGCCGATC
>ERZ772874.1588-NODE-1588-length-11690-cov-4.277869_pt1 | contig 11690 bp, 7 predicted proteins | sample MGYA00580586_ERZ772874 | MGnify/ENA primary metagenome ERZ772874 (study PRJEB29015, sample SAMEA2737952) | human oral metagenome | biome: human oral; feature: human-associated habitat; material: dental | place: China | collected 2154 ... | reverse complement strand
ATAAATATGACACACGAGAGGTTACTCATGGCAATGCCATGGGATTCTTTGCTAAGATTTCAAAAACAGAATCTGGCGCACTCGATCTAAAAACACCATACCCATTTACAGGATTGCGAAAAACATCTTTTGAAACTTCACAAGAATCAAATGCATACTACGCAGACAATGTGGAGCACGTTCGTCTTCAAGGTAAGAAATCAACTGAGGGATCCATCACGACTTATCAAATTCCTAAACAATTCATGATTGACCACTTGGGTAAAAAGCTGACAACTTCAACTCCTCCAGCGCTCATCGATACTGGTGTGAATGCGAATTTCATTTGGGGATATGCTGAAACAGTGACAGATGAGTTTGGTTCGGAGGTTGAAGAATTCCACATCTGGACCAATGTGAAAGCATCGGCTCCAAAAGGCAGCACTACAACAGATGAAAGCTCTGCTACACCAAAAGAAATCGAAATTCCATGTACTGCGTCACCTAACAATTTCATTCTAGATTCAGATAAAAAACCTGTTTCAGAAATTGTATGGCGTGATACAGACAAGGGTGTTGTCCGTGCTAAATTTGATAAATTGTTCGCTTCAAGTACCCCAACGAAATTGATTGATTTTATCAATGAAGCTTTAGGAACAACAGCCATCGTGCCAGGAGGCTAAAATGATTAAAAAAGAACTATCATTCACAGCGTTTGATAGTTATGGTGAAGAAAGAGAGCACACTGAAACAGTGCGCTTTCTTTATTCTTTACCAGCTATCAAGATGTATGAACAGCGAACAGGTCGCAACTTCTTTGATGACAACCAAAAAGCACTCACAGCTTACACACATCTTGCCCTTGCAACTGGTGTAAATGGTAGCTTATCTGATTTAACTGATGAAGAAAAAGTCAAACTAATGCCATTACTTATGGAGCCAGATTTCATGAACTTCCTAACTGAAGTCATCCCTTGTTTGTACGGTGAGGTTGAGAATGGTCGCTTGGTACAGAATGAGCTGACTGCTGAAACAGCCTCTCTTGCTCCTTGGTTTGGGGATTTGATCGATATTGGTTTTTTCTCAGACCTCTTTTATGAATTTAACCGAAGTAGAGCAAAGGTTCCTCAAGATAGAAAAAAGCCTCAACAGAAGTCATAACTTCTGAAAAAATTTATAAGGTTATTTTTGAAAATCGGATGGATGTTTTTTGGGCAGAAAGTCAACACTTTAATTACCTGATGGGAACACTACATCAGATGAGTATCAATGAAAATGAGAAAAAAACTTTATCAAACGCAGAATTACTAAATGTAATGTCTGACTAAAACTGAAAGGAGGAAATCTATGGCTGAAACATTTGAAGGCTTATACGTCAAATTTGGTGCCAATACTGTTGAATTTGACAGATCTGTAAAAGGTATCAATAATGCTTTATCTAGTCTGAAAAAAGATTTCAACAACATCAATAGACAATTGAAGATGGATCCAGACAATGTCGACTTGCTGAATCGTAAGTTGCTCAACTTACAGGAACAAGCTCGTGTTGGTGCTATGAAAATTGCTGAACTCAAAAAGCAACAAAAGGAACTGGGAGAATCTGAAGTTGGGTCAGCACAGTGGAATAAGCTTCAACTTGAAATTTCTAAAGTTGAATCACAGATGAAGGTTGTTGACCAGGCAATGAATTCAACCAAAAAACATATCGAAGATGTAGGAAATCCAAAGTCTATTTTAAATCTCAACAAAGAAATCAACAATGTTGCAAAAGAACTTGATATCGTCAACCAGAAGCTTGAATTAGATCCTAAAAATGTAGAGTTGTCCGAAGAAAAAATGAAGTTATTAGGTAAACAATCTTCATTAGCCAAGGATAAGGTCCAGGAGTTGAAACGGAAACAAGAGGAATTAGGAAAGGAAAAAATCGGAACAGAGGAATGGCGACAACTTCAAAATGAAATTGGGCAAGCAGAAGTTGAGGTGTTAAAGATAGATAAAGCCATGGGGAATCTAGGGGATTCGAGCCGTTCAGCAACAGGAAACATCAAGGAAGCTACAGGATACTTAAAGGCTGATGTAATGATGAACGTTGCTGAAAAAGCAGGACAACTAGGTCAAAAAATGGTTGATGCTGGTAAAAAAACAGTAGATGCATGGTCTGAAATCGACGAAGCGATGGATACTGTTACAACGAAGACTGGACTTACTGGCGAAGCCTTGTTAGGACTTCAGGAAATTGCAAAAGGAATCGCTACATCCTTACCATCGGCTACATTTCAAGAATCTGCTGACGCAGTTGGTGAGTTAAACACACAATTTGGACTTACTGGCGATACTTTGCAATCTGCAGCAGAGTATCTATTGAAATATTCGAAAATAACTGGAGAAGATATTTCAAATTCCGCAATAAATGCCAAGAAAGCAATTGATGCTTACGGTTTATCTAATGAGGATCTAGCGAGAGTATTGGATTCAGTAACAAAGGTCGGCCAAGATACTGGTCAATCTTATGACTCTATCTTCCAAAAAGCAATTGATGGAGCTCCACAAATTAAGATGCTAGGATTATCTTTTGAAGAGGGGGCGACGTTAATTGGTAGATTTGAAAAAAGTGGGATTGACTCTTCTGCAGCCCTGTCTTCGCTTTCAAAGGCTGCAGTAAACTATGCCAAAAACGGAAAGACATTGACTGAGGGGTTGAACGAGACTGTCAATGCGATTCAAAATTCTACTAGTGAGACAAAAGCACTGAGTATAGCTTCAGAAGTTTTTGGTAGCAAGGCTGCACCACGGATGGTAGATGCTATCCAACGTGGGGCATTTAGCTTTAATGATTTAGCTGAAGCAGCACAAAGCTCATCAGGAACTGTAGCAACAACATTTGATGAGACAATAGATCCGATTGATAAACTAACAACCTACTCAAACAAAGCGAAGGAAGGACTTGCTGAGATAGGTGGTAAATTACTTGAGACTGTTATACCAGCTTTAGAACCTTTGATGGGGATGCTTGAATCTGCTGTCAATTGGTTTACGAGCTTAAACGAAACTGATCAACAGACTATCGTGATTCTTGGCCTCGTTACAACTGCTGTAATGCTACTGCTTGGTGCAATAGCACCGCTAGTCATTGCTATAGGTGCAATAGGTGCGCCTGTTGGAATTGTAATAGCGGCAATAGTTGCTGCTATTGCCGCTATTACACTCATCATTCAGGCCATCATGAACTGGGGGGCTATATCTGAATGGCTTCAGTCGACTTGGGACGCTTGCGCCGCTTGGCTCTCTGAATTGTGGACTAATATTGTCACGACTGCTACTACAGCGTGGTCAAGTTTCACTGCTTGGCTTTCTGAAATTTGGTCTTCAGTAGTCTCAACGGGACAGTCTTTGTGGTCTAGCTTTACTAGCACCTTGTCCAATATTTTCTCAAGTTTGATTTCAGGAGCTCAGTCTCTGTGGTCAAGTTTTACTTCTACCCTTTCCAATTTATGGTCTGACCTGGTCTCAACCGGGTCAAATTTATTTAATACTTTGAGTAGCACGATTTCAGGAATTTTTAATGGCATCTTATCGACTGCTAGTAGTATTTGGGACTCTATCAAATCAACTATTTCCAACGCTATTGATGGTGCTAAAAATGCAGTATCTAACGCTATTCAAGCTATTAAGAATCTATTTAATTTCAATATCAGCTGGCCACACATTCCACTACCTCACTTTTATGTGAGTGGTTCGGCCAATCCATTAGATTGGTTGAGTCAAGGTGTTCCAAGTATTGGAATTGAATGGTATGCGAAGGGTGGTATCATGACCAAACCAACTTTATTTGGAATGAATGGAAATAGAGCAATGGTTGGTGGAGAAGCTGGTGCGGAAGCAATCCTTCCACTCAATAAGTCAACACTTGGTGCGATTGGACAAAGTATTGCTAATACAATGAATACATCGAATAGCATCAATGTAAACTTCTCAGGGGTGACCATCAGAGAAGAAGCGGATTTGAATAGACTAGCTGATGCAGTAGGAACACGTATTGCTGAAGAACTACAAAGAAAAACTAATTTGAGAGGAGGTTTCGCATGACAAAAATTAATGAATTGACCATCGACGGAGTGAAAACATCATCATTTAAATGTGAGATTCTGGTTGAAACACGACCACAAGTCATCGTGTCCTCCTCAAAAACTAGTCTTTTAGAACATGATGGGATCAGTGGTGCAATTGTTCAATCAAATAGGCATCGTAGGTTGATTGAAAAAAGCTACCATATCAGCTTAATTAACCCAACAGATGAAGAGTTATACCGTTTTTCTTCTCTGTTAAATCGTGAAAAATTTTGGTTGGAGAATGAGCAAGAGCCAAGCGTGAAATATTGGTGCTATAAAGTGGATGATTTCAAAATTATTAAAGATGATTTTGGTGCATGGACGGTAGATGTGAAATTCACTTGCCACCCTACAAAATACTTCAAAGTCACCGATACACAGAGATTGACAAGAAGTGGGACTTTGACCGTTCAAGGTTCTGCTCTTGCTTTTCCTAAAATTACAATCGTTGGCCAGAGCACTGCTGAGACTTCGTTTACAATCGCTGGTCAGGTCATTCGTCTTGAAAAGCTCTCAGAATCGCTTGTGATGGTCAATAATCCTGACAATCCTAGCTTCAAAACGACAACAGGGAAGCCAGTGAAATGGTCAGGGGATTTTATCACAGTTGATCCAGCGAAACTTAGGAATGTTGGGGTTGTTTTGGGCCCAGGTATTCAATCGATTGAAATCGAAACGGTTTGGGGGTGGGCATAATTGCTTTATCTACTTAATAAAGATGTAAGAACCGTTCGATGGAACGGGGAGCCACTTCATGAAGCGACTTCGGCGATTGTGAAAGAAACCATGAATGGCGATTTCACCTTAACTGTGAAATATCCTATTTCCGACTCAGGTATCTATCAGCTCATCCAGGAAGATATGCTGATAAAGGCTCCGACTCCTGTTTTAGGGGCGCAGCTATTTCGCATCAAGAAACCTGTTGAGAACAATGACCATCTGGAAATCACAGCCTATCACATTTCAGACGATGTGATGCAACGGTCTATCTTACCAGTGAGCGTAAATAATACGAGTTGTAGCTGGGCGCTTTCTCAAATGGTCCAAAATACAAAAACGGCTTTGGGAGATTTTTCTTTCAATAGCGATATACAGGATCGTAGGACCTTCAACACGACTGAAACAGAAACTCTGTACTCTGTATTGCTGGACGGCAAGCATAGTATCGTCGGAACATGGGAAGGCGAGCTGGTTCGTGATAATTTCGCTCTGACTGTCAAGAAGAATCGTGGGGAGAATCGTGGTGTTGTTATTACAACGCACAAAAATCTGAAGGATTATCAACGCACAAAAAACAGTCAGAATGTTGTTACAAGAATCCATGCCAAATCGACTTTTAAACCTGAAGGCGCTGAAAAAGAAACGACTATCAGAGTGACTGTTGATAGTCCTCTTATCAACTCATACCCTTATATCAATGAAAAAGAGTATGAGAACAACAATGCTAAAACTGTTGAAGAGTTGCAGAAGTGGGCACAGTCTAAGTTCTCAAATGAGGGCATTGACAAGGTCTCTGATGCTGTCAAGATTGAAGCCTATGAACTTGATGGTCAAGTTGTTCACATGGGTGATACGGTCAATCTCAAGAGCTGGAAGCATAATGTCGATGCACTCAAGAAAGCTATTGCTTATGAGTTCGACGCTTTGAAGGAAGAATACATCTCTCTTACTTTCGATGACAAGGCAGGGGTTGGTGGTTCTAGGGCTTCTGGTGGCTTATCTAGTGCAGCGGATGCCATCCTTGGAGTAACAGAATCTGCACAAGAAATCGCCCTAGAAAAGGCTCTTCAAAATGCTGACTTAGACTTTGATCATAAGGCTGGATTGCTTAGACAGGAAATTTCTGACGGTATTGAACTTGCAAGAGCAAGAGCCGAAGAGGTCAAGAGAGAGCTCTCTGATACTATTGACCAGCGCTTCAATAGTTTTAACAACGGCCCATTACAAGAAGCCAAGCGCAGGGCTGAAGAAGCGTTGCGAAGTGCTGGTGCCAGCAGCTTACTCGCTCAGGAAGCGAAGCGGATTGGTCTGGATTCGATTGCCAGGCTTGAAGAATTCAAAAGACAGGCCACAAGTGCTCAGACGGCTCTATCAGGTGATTTGGACGCTCTGAAGCGAACAGTCACAAGCGAGGTCAACCAAGCGTCTGAGTATCGCAGAACGACCACAGAGGCTCTTAGTCGAATGACTGACCAGATGAATGGCTTTGCGACGAAATCAGAGGTCAGACAAGATGTGACTGGTCTGACAGAGACATTTGCTAAGCTTAAAACCGATACGAACAATCTGATTTCTGGAGCTAAAAGCGAAATCACTCTAGCAAAAACAGAATTCAAGAAAACAGCTGATGGATTGTCTGCTAAAATGTCAGCAGTTGAGAGCTATGTTGGTCAAGATGGTCAGCGACAAGAAGCCTTCCGAAGATACACTCGAGACGAGAGCGCACGACAAGCGACAGCAGTCCGTGAGCTGGTCACAAGGGACTATGTTGGTAAAAGTACCTTTCAAGAAAGCATTCAGGGTGTTGAAAGACGCTTAGAAAGTTACTCTCTCGGGATTAGCGGAAACTTGCTGAAGAATAGTAATGACGGATTTCGCAATCAACATGCTAAAAGGTACAGACTTGTTGAAACCTTGCAAGCTAATCAGACATACACTCTTGTAACGAAATATTGGCATGGAGAAAGGTCAACAGGCCACACCTTTTTAGGCGGGGGTGGAAATTGGCGACACCTTACTTATAACAGAGCGATAGATGCGTGGATGGTGCAATTCACTCCTAAAGAAAATATCCCACAAGGAACTGAGCTTACTTTATCATCGCATCCATCAGATGCACTAGGTAATATGGATTGGGCAACACTCGTCCGAGGTCACATTCCTCTCACTTATTGGCAACCGGCTAAAGGCGATGTAGAAGAAGGCGTCACACAAAAACTAGCAGAGTACAAAGAGACAATAGATGGTCGATTTGCGAATATTGTTTCTCAGATTGCTAACAAGGCTAATCAGACCGACTTCCAGAGAGTCAGAGAGACAAGCCAGCTCTATGAGCGAATTTTAGGAAATACTAATAATAGCATCGCAGACAATATCGCTCGAATGGCCTTGACTAACCAGTTGTTTCAGGTTGAGGTTTCGAAGGCTGCGAAAGGTGGCCGAAATTATATCCGAGGGATCAAAGAGATGCGTGTAGCTTCAGGCTCATGGGATTCTGGGACATTTCGAGGCTCAGGTTCTGGAAGCATTCGGACGATTGATGTTTTGGATAGTCCTGTACCTGGTTTTAATAAAGCAGTACGTATACTTTCCAGTGATCCAAAAGGTCAAATTGGCATTGCTCAGGACAGGTTTGAAATTATGCCAGGAACCTATACCATGTCTGTTTGGGTAAAAGGTTCAGTCGGGCAAAGAGTGAGGTTACAAAACTATTGGGCGCCTGACGATGCAACAGGTATAAGTCCAGAATTTATCTTGAAAGATGATAAATGGACATATTTGACATTTTCCAGCGAGCGAAAAAAAGCTGGAAAATTATCAATCGGCTACGTTTACTTAGTAAACGGCGCAAAAGGAGGCTATATCGATGTTTTAGCTCCTCAATTAGAGGAAGGAAGCCTTGCAACAAGTGCTCGTCCTGCTATTGAAGATACCGACGAAGCGATTCGCTCGGTTCAAAGTCAACTGGCTGGTTCGTGGGCTGTTCAGAATATCAACAGTGCAGGTGATTTGATTTCAGGTCTCAATCTTGGAGCCAATGGGCACAATCGCCTTTCTGGAAAGTTGACTCACATTACTGGCGAGACCTTGATTGAAAGAGCTGTCATCAAGTCTGCTATGGTTGATAAGCTGAAGACAGCCAATTTTGAAGCAGGTTCGGTGACTACTGTTGTTTTAGATGCTGAAGCTGTTACTGCGGAAAAAATAAAAGTTGACCAGGCTTTATTTAATAAGCTTGTCGCAAATGAGGCTTACTTGAGCCAACTCTTTGCTAAGCAAGCATTCATTAACCGTGTTCAGAGTGTTGCGATTGATGCAAGTCAGGTTCGGTCAGGTATTTTGAGCGGTGATAGGATTTACGGTGGAACGATTAGAGGTGCGAATATCTTTGGTGGAACTTTAACAGGCCACACTAAAATCCAACTAGGTTCTTACGGTTCGTTTGATACAGTGAATGGTGGTTTACAGATTAACGTACCACGAGACTATAATGCCAAAGATGGCTTGGGCGTTCAGTTCATCGGAGTTTCAAAACGATTGCCTTGTCTTTACCCTCTTCCACGGACAAAACCGCATCAGCAGCACGCAAGGCGTCAACCACTGGATCCCTTTCTCAGAAGCAGAGGTCGGCGCACAAGACGCGTTTAAGAGCCATTTCATGCACGACTTTATCCGTGGCAAGCTGCCCAAGGCGGAGGCGACAGCTGAGAGCCAGCTCCAAATCTTCAATATCGACACGCCTCGCCCACGCACAGGCGAGCCCCTCGCCTTCTCGCCCGAGGCTACCGCGGCGATGGACGCCGGCCGTGCCCTCTGGCAATACTATCACCGCCAACCCGGCGCCCTCCCCGACGCCTCGCTCTACGACATCCGCCTCCACTTCCAAGGCCTCAAGACGAGCAAGAGCGGCAAGACGCAGATGAACACCATCAGCTCCGACGACACCTATACCGCGCTGATCAAAGGCCTCCGCGCCCGTGTCGCCGCCTTGGCTCGTAAGATCGAGCCGAAGGTCTACGCCTACGGATTCCTGAAATAAGGTGGGACGGCTATTTCCTAAAAGAAGACAGCTGCAGAACGCCTTCATCCACCCTAACCCCACACATAACAACAAATGGAAATTCAACGTGCAGAGTTCGTGACGAGTAACACGGACGTGAAGCGGTGTCCCGACGGTGGGATGCCGGAGTATGCCTTTATCGGACGGTCGAACGTCGGCAAGTCGTCGCTGATCAATATGCTGACGCGACGCAAACAGCTGGCCATGACGTCGCAGAAGCCCGGTAAGACGCAACTCATCAACCATTTCATCATCAACGACAGCTGGTACCTGGTCGACCTGCCCGGATACGGTTACGCCCGACGCAGTCGCGAGAACCGTGACCGGCTGCGGCAGATCATCGAATCGTACATCCTCGGTCGCCAGCAGCTCACGTGCCTCTTCGTCCTGCTCGACTGTCGCCATGAGGCGCAACGTATCGACCTGGAGTTCATGGAGTGGCTCGGGCAGAATGGTGTGCCGTTCGCCATCATCTTCACCAAGACCGACAAGCTCAGCCGCAGTCGCCTGCAAGAGAACCTTGCGGCCTATCGCGAAAAGATGCTCGAGACGTGGGAGGAGCTGCCGCCCATCATGACCTCGTCGTCCGAGAAGAACGAGGGGCGCGACGAGATCCTCGCCTACATCGACGAGATCAATCGCAGCCTCTGATCCCCCCTCTATCACACAAAAAGCCCGCTACCGAACTCCTCTGTCGGTAGCGGGCTTTTCTTCGTTACGGGGTGATCAGAGCGACGCCCTGCTCACTTGGCGTAGCGGAAGCTGACCGAACCGCCCGATACGGGGCAGGTGGCCACATTGTCGACCGTGTACGAGCCGTTCACTAAACGCAGCGTGTAAGCCACGACGCGGCAGCGGCTGAGATCCACGTTGCGCTTGATGTTGTAGGCGCGAGTGTCGATCGTATAGGTGCGGGTGAGACGTTTGCCACGCTCGATGGTGCCTAACGAGAGGCCCGACCGCGGGTCGTCCGTGGCGGTCAGCGGATAGGTCGCCACGTTGTTATGCACATAGTTGGGGTCGATAGCGTCCTCGCCATTGCCGATGCGCTGGCCATACTTGATGCCGTCCTCGACGATGTAGGCGAAGAAGCGATACTCGCCCGTCTTGTTAGCCGCCACATCGGCCGTGAAGCTGATCGTGCCGCCTTCCACCGAAGAGCGCAGGGCGATGCCCGTCTGTGCCGGTGCGTAACTGTTCAGGATCCAGATGGCCTCGTTGAACTTCTCGCGCGTGGCCGTGCGGTAGACGTTCACCTTCGTGTGCATATCCACCAGCGCCGAGGGCCAAGCCGGGCAGAGACGGTCGGCCGTCTCGGAGAGTACGCCGTAGAGCTCGGGATAGTTGAAGCAGAGCTGGCTGACGTGGAAGACGATGGGCACAGCCCGACCCGGCGTGAGGGTCATGATGTCGTTGATGGCCGTAGTCATGATGGGGCAGGTGGCGCAGGTGGCCGACGAGAATTGCATGATGCAATGCTGCTTGGCGAAGTTCAACGCCATTGCGCTGGCCTTGACGCGCACCTCAGCCGAGCGGACGCCGTCGTAGGTGGCATAGAAGGCATAGTCGCCGGCCTCGGTGGTGGTGAAGTTGTGGCCGATGAGGGCGATGTCGGGCGTGGAGCGGAGGGAGATGACGGCCTTGTCCGTAACGTCGTGACCGTCGGCCGTCACGGTGAAGGCCACCGCCTCGTTGCCGTCAGCGTGGATCGCACTGCGGTCGGCACGCAGCGTGACGCTACCAGCGGCAGCGTGCACAGCCACTTCGGCCGAACGTTCGTTGCGATAGATGGCGTAGAAGGTGTAGTCGCCCGACTTATCGGCCGAGAAGGTGGTGCCTTCGAGCTTCGTCTCGGTCTCGCCGCGGCGCAGGATGGAGGAGGAGGCGGTCACATCCTCGTCGTCAGCCAGGACGGTGAAGTGCACCTGATCCGCCGTGCCCGGTCGGATCGATGTGCGATCCACCTTGAGCGTCACCACGATCTGGGTGGCTGTGACGGTGACGGCGTTCGACTTCGTGCCCTCATACAGGGCGTAGAACGTCTGCGTGCCGACCTTATCCGCGGCATAGCGGAGCGTGGACGAGACGGCCTGACCCGACTCGGAGCGGACGGTGACGCCTTGAGTCGTCTCTTGACCGTTCACCTTCACCACGAAGGTGATCGAGTCGCGGCCGTTGGCTTTGATCGACGTTTTGTTGGCCTCCAGGGTGACCGTGGGGGGCAGTTTTTCTTCGCTTGAGCAGCCAATCAAGTTCATGATGGCTAAGATCCCCAAGAGGGGAATCCATAGGATACGATTTTTCATTTGATCTATCTTCTTCAATTTGTAATCGGCGCAAAAATAGACTTTCCGGGTTCCCTGCCTTGCCGTTTACGGCCCGTCCGCGGATGGATGGAGCCCCTCGGAGTGGCTTCTCTGGCGGGTTGGGGCATCCGAAGCGCAAAAAGAGATGAAAAGGCAGGGAGGGCCGGTGGAGAGCAGGCGCCAGTCTGTGAAATCGTCCATAATGGCCAAAGCACCTGACGAAAAGTTGTGAAATCATCCGTGGTGCCGGGTGCGTAGCGCTTCAGCTGTAGTCCAAACAGCTTCCGATCCGGTGATCGCAGATAAACCGACAGCTCCATCGATACCTATCGGTGGCACTGTCGGCTGCATATCTATGGGCTTGTCTATGAGCTTGGCGTGGTCGTCCGTCGGCCTGTTACTTCGGGGGCGCGTCCGCTGAACATCCGGGGGCAAAAACTCTGGCAGGCGGCCTTCCAAAACAGGGCAACCGCATCAAATCAAAACCACCAGTCCGATAGATCTCCGTAGGGGTAC
>ERZ772874.1582-NODE-1582-length-11724-cov-8.042934_pt1 | contig 11724 bp, 9 predicted proteins | sample MGYA00580586_ERZ772874 | MGnify/ENA primary metagenome ERZ772874 (study PRJEB29015, sample SAMEA2737952) | human oral metagenome | biome: human oral; feature: human-associated habitat; material: dental | place: China | collected 2154 ... | reverse complement strand
CTTTACCGGCAAATGCAGGCGGATGCGGAAGCGCAGGCAACGGCTGAGTCCGCCGCGCCGCCCAGCCTGCGTGAAGAGGTGCCGCCGCATTACTGAACCGGATTGGTCGATGCTTGTGCGGCGTTGCGGTATCTGCGCGGCATGGATATGTTTTTTGCAATCACGGAGTTTCATTTTGGCCATCATTCAAATCGACGAACCGCGCCTCCGCCCCAAAACGCCGCCCACAGGTTTTGCCCTGTTTGCCCTTGGCTTTCGCCCCTTTTATCTGCTGGGCGCGCTGTTCGCCGCGTTGGTGCTGCCGCTGTGGCTCGCCCTATACGCCGGCGGCGTCGAACTTGCGCCTGTTCTACCGGGTATGCTCTGGCACGGTCACGAAATGGTGTTCGGCTTTGCCGTTGCCATCATCGCCGGTTTTTTGTTGACGGCCGGACAGGTCTGGTCGGGGCTGCCGACGCCGAAGGGTGGGCGGCTGGCCGCGCTGGTCGCGCTCTGGCTGGCCGGGCGGCTGGCGATGTTTTCCGGCATGCCGGTTCTGGCGGCGGTTGTCGACCTTGCCTTTCTGCCGACGCTGGCTGTCGTCATCGGGCGTCTGCTCTATCGCGCCCGTAATCGCCGCAACTATTTCGCGCCCTTTCTGCTGCTCGCGCTGGCAGCCGCCAATGCGCTGGTGCACGCCGGCGCGCACCTCTGGTTTGATGTCGAACCGTTGATCGGCCTACACCTGGGCGTGGCGCTGATTACCGTGCTGGAAACGGTAATTGCCGGGCGCATTGTGCCGAGCTTTACGGCCAATGCGCTGAAAACCGTGCCGTGGCGCAACCCCTGGTGCGACCGTGCGGCCGTGGTGCTGACGGCGCTGGCGCTTTTTGCCTGGGCGGTTGGCGCGCCGCTGGGATTCGTCGGCGTGCTGGCGTTGCCTGCCGCTGCCGTCCAGCTCGTGCGGATCTGGGGCTGGCGGCCATTGCCGACGCGCACTACGCCGCTGCTGTGGATTCTGCATGTTGCGCACGGCTGGATTGTCGTTGCTCTGCTGGTGCTGGGGCTGGCCGCCTTCGGTCTGGCTGATCCGGCGGCAACACTGCATATCCTGAGCGTCGGCGCAATGGCCGGGCTGATCATTGGTATGATCACACGCACGGCGCTTGGCCATACCGGACGCCCGCTCAAGGCCGGATTGGGCGAGACGCTCTGTTACTGTCTGATCGGCATCGCGCTCATCCTGCGCGTCGCTATCTGGTTCGGCTTGCCAGATCGCTACTACATTCCGTGCCTGTACGCTTCGGCAACATTCTGGACGCTGTGTTTTCTCATCTATCTGTGGAAATACGTGCCGATCCTGACACGGCCGCGCGTGGACGGCAAACCCGGCTGAACGAGGGCTTGGGCGAAGCCTCGCGACGATGCCGGCTGCGCCCTTGGTTTGCGCAGCAATGCGTAGGATTTGCGCCGGAATGCGTAGAAATTTGCGTTGGTCTGCGGCGGGTTTACGGCAGGTTCGCGCCTGATATCCCAAGGGGGCGATTGCTGGATACAGCGTTTTTGGCCGCCGAAAATGGAAGGCGCCTGGGGTTTTGCCGGCATTGACGCGGGAATTTGGGCGTTTCTTTGCCCGTCATTGCCTTCGCATAACTGCGCGGGAGGCACGCGCACTGCCTTTACCGCCGCCGATCAATGCCATCCGTGGCGTTGGTCGGGCGGCGGCTTGCTGTGGCAGATGTGGTTCGGTGCGGTCTTTGCGCATAAAATACGTAGGCTCCGTGCGTGTTAGGCCGCATCCGCTGTCCGGCCGTTACCCTCAGTGCGCATTCAGAGTCGTGCCCGCATGAAGGCACGGCATGCAGTATCCGGATGCGCATTTCGCTCATTTTCTGACGGGAGAAATCATGCAGAAAAATAGGCAACTGATCGTCACCTTGCTGACCGCGCTGGCGCTATTTGGCTGCGCGTCGGTTGATACGACTTCCGGCGGCCAGGTCGGCGTTAGCCGCAAGCAGATGATGCTTGTCTCGTCCGCCGAAGTGAATCGGGAAGCGGCGAAAGCCTATCGCCAAGTCATTGCCGACGCCCAGAAGAAAGGTATGCTCAACCAGAACGCCCTCCTGGTGCAGCGCGTGCGCAGCATTTCCGCCCGACTGATTCCGGCTACGGCCACTTTCCGTGCCGATGCGCCGGGCTGGCAGTGGGAAACCAACGTGATTTCATCCAAGGAACTCAACGCCTGGTGTATGCCGGGCGGCAAGATCGCCGTCTATACTGGGCTGATCGAGAAGCTCAACGCGACGGATGATGAACTGGCTGCCGTGCTCGGCCACGAAATTGCCCACGCGCTGCGCGAACATGGCCGGGAAAAGATGAGCCAGTCGGCCGGCATCAATGTGGCGACGGGCATTGGCGGCGCGTTGCTCGGCGCCTATCTCGGCGTCGATGCCAAACTGGGCCAGCAGGCGCTGGGCGTGGTCGGCGACCTGGCGTTTATGCGCCCCAACTCGCGCGGGATGGAGCAGGAGGCTGATCGCATCGGCGTCGAACTGGCGGCGCGCGCCGGCTACGATCCGCGCGCAGCCATTTCCCTGTGGCAGAAGATGGAAAAGGCATCCACCGGCTCGGTGCCGCAATGGCTCTCGACGCACCCGTCGCATGGCTCGCGCATTGCCGATCTACGTGTGTACGCTGACCGCGTGTACCCGCTCTACACCGCCCGACCGAAATAAACGCGACGATCCGCCGCTATGTCTTCGAGCGTGCCGAACGCCTGCGCGATACCCGAAATCGCTCAGGTTCAGATGGCTGCATCCCACCGCACGCACCGCGCCTGGGGGACGCCTTTTGACGGCATGCCGCTGTAGCCCAGGTAAATCAAGGCGTTCCAGGGAGGGAGTTAGAGAAAAGCAGGGGAGAGGCTATGAGCAGCGCTTTCCGGGCGTCATCGTCGTTGGCTTCGATAAAGCTCACTGTTGCTTCGATAAAGCTCACTGTTCGATGGCTTCATGCGCCGGCGGCGCATTGATCGCCGTCCGTGTTGCGGGGGAGCGGGGCAGGCGCGCCAATGCTGTCGGGGCCGAGTCCAGGAACAGGGTCGCCGACGGCAGAGGTTTACTGCCAGTCGACAATTGAAATACCGAGGCCGAAGGTCGTCTGCCGATGGTTGTAGTCGAGCAGGGTTTCGCCGTAGCCGGAAGAGGCTTGCAGATAGCCCTTGAAGTTGCGATGGATGGGGAAATTCCATTCGGCGAGCAGCGCGCCGCGCGAATGTTTGTGCAGCAGCGGGCCGCGCGCCGTGATCGACAGGGCGTGTTCGCCCGCGTACCAGCGCGCTTGCAGGTCGCCGCGCCCCAGATAATGGGCGATGTCGGGGTTGTCGTTGAGCAGGCTGCCGTGGCCGAGAATCTGCCAGGCGCGCCCGATCAGCTGAAAGTTGCCGTATTCGAAGCCCGCCGTGCCGATGAGCCGGTTCCAGCTGCGCGATTGCGGCAGGCCACGTCCGTTCGACTGGTGGTTGAGGGCGAGCGATAGCATGCGCAGGCGCAGACCGCCGCCCAGATGCAGGTTGCTGCGGAAGACGGAGAGAATTTCCGGTTCGTAGATCGTGTCGCGGAATGGTGCTGAGTTGCTGTAAAGCTGCCAGTTTGATTGCTGCGTGTAGCCCGCCCAGAGGTCGCCATATTTGCCGAAGAGCCCTTCCGTCAGCTTGGTTTTGAAGCTGATTTGGAACTTCGCTTCGATGTTCTCCAGGTCGAGCGGCTGGCCGACGCGGTTGTTCGGATTGGGCGAGGCGGTGCTGACGTCCCGCGGGCTCTCCCGGGGTGATCGCCTGCAGCTGGTCTGGACGCTGTTTCGTGCCCGGGCGGCCGGCTGGCGGCCCCCGGTGGGCGTGCGCACGGTGGCCGAGTGGTACCAGTACACGCGCCAGCCGGCGCGGCTCGTGCAACAGCTATGGGATCCGCTGGTGATCAGTGCGATGAACACCCCGCCGGCGCTGGCCTCGGCCACCGTGTTCCTGCGCGTGCTGCGCGACAGTCTCGGCCAGGCCCCCACCGCCAGCGATTTCGTGCTGGCCGGGCAGGATCTTGCTGCCCTCTTCGTCGATCCGGCCGTGGACTGGCTGGAGCGCCATGGCTGCCCGGTACGGCTGCGCACCCCGGTGCGCGAGATCCGGGTGGACCTCCAGGCCCGGCCGCATCATGGCTATCTGCTTCGCGCCTTCGATCCCTCGGCGGGCGAGCAGCAGCTGCGTGCCCGTCATCTGGTGCTGGCCACCCCGCCATGGACGGCGGCGCGCCTGCTGGCCGATCTGGCGCCTCCGGCCTCGCTGGCGCCACTGGAAGGCTTTGGCTGGCGGCCGATCACCACCGCTTATGTGGGCTGGCGGGCCGGCAACCATGCGCTGCCCACCCGGCTGCCGCCCGTGTTCTCGCTGGTCGATGCCCAGGGCAAGGCCCAGCCGGCCCACTGGTATTTCGACCGGGGCCGCCGGGCCGGATGGCATCTGGGCGCCCTGGTGATCAGCGACAGCGGCGAGGCCATGGCCCAGGGCGAGGATGCCCTGCGTGCCGGGCTGCAGAAACAGCTGGCCACGGTGATGGGCCTGCCACCGGCCGAGCACATCGTGCTTATCCACGAAAAGCGCGCCACGTTCTCATGTATCGATGACCGCCCGCTGGTCACGCCCGGTTCCCTGCTGCCGCAACTGCCCGGCGTGGCGCTGGCCGGCGACTACAGCTACGGCGGCTACCCGGCCACGCTGGAAGGGGCCGTGCGCAGCGGGCGAATGGCAGCGGAGATCATTCTTTCGGGGGTGTGAAAACGGCACACGCCAGCAGTCATGGCCCGTCGCCGAATCTGCACACTGCCGGCGCTGCCCTGCCTGGCAAGACGAGCAGCTCCGCCTGCGCGGCGCCCTGCGGTTCGCCGGTGCCGATTTTCACCTCGTTGATCGGCCAGCCTCGCCTGTGCGGCGCCCTGTCAGCACACGGCGGGGCCAGCGCGGGGGCCGATGAATCCATAACCTGCTTCAGGACGCGCGCTCAGTCCCAGGCCTGCTCCAGCGCCTCGCCGATCCGTTCCACCGCCACCACCTCCAGCCCGGCCAGCGGCTTGCGTGGCGCGTTGGCCTTCGGGCAGATCACCCGGGAAAAGCCCAGCTTCAGCGCCTCGCGCAGGCGTTCCTGTCCGCGGGGTGACGGCCGGACTTCGCCGGCCAGCCCCAGTTCGCCGAACACGGCCAGGCCGGGCGGTAGCGGCCGGTTCTTCAGCGACGACAGCACGGCCAGCACCACCGCCATGTCGGCCGCCGGCTCGGTGATGCGCACACCGCCCACGGCATTCAGGAACACGTCCTGGTCGTGATAATGAATGCCCGCGTGACGGTTGAGCACCGCCAGCAGCAGCGACAGCCGCATCGGATCCAGCCCCACGCACAGCCGCCGCGGCGCGCCGCCGGCCGACTGGTCCACCAGCGCCTGAATCTCCACCAGCAGGGGCCGGGTGCCCTCCTGCGTGACCAGCACGCAAGAGCCTGGCACCGGATCGGCATGCTGCGACAGAAAGAGTGCCGACGGGTTGGTGACCGCCTTCAGCCCGCGGTCGGTCATGCCGAACACGCCCAGCTCGTTCACTGCGCCGAAGCGGTTCTTGATGGCACGGATCAGCCGGTAGGTGGAATGGCTGTCGCCCTCGAAATAGAGCACCGTGTCCACCATGTGTTCCAAAATGCGCGGGCCGGCCAGCGCCCCTTCCTTGGTCACGTGGCCGATCATCACCACCGCCACGCCCTGCTGCTTGGCCAGCCGCGTGAGCTGGGCCGCACAGTCGCGCACCTGCGACACGCTGCCGGGCGCCGAGGTCAGGTCATCGCTCATCATCGTCTGGATCGAGTCGATCACCACCACGGCCGGTCTGACCTGCGCAATGGCCTGGGTGATATGCGCCAGCGAGATTTCGGCCAGCATCGGCAGCGTCCGGCCGTCGATCCCTAGCCGGGCCGCCCGCAGCGCCACCTGGGCCAGCGATTCCTCGCCGCTCACATACAGCACCGGCTGGTCCTGCGACATGCGGGCCAGCGCCTGCAGCAGCAGCGTGGACTTGCCGATGCCCGGATCCCCGCCGATCAGCACCACCGAGCCGGGCACCATGCCACCGCCCAGCACGCGGTCGAACTCGGCCAGCCCAGTGGGCAGCCGCGGTACCGTATCGACCGGCACGTCCGACAGCAGCGCCACCGTCGAGGTCTCGGCCAGCATGCCGGTGGTGGGCCGGCCGCCGCCTGCCGGCTTTTTCGGCACGCGGAATTCTTCCAGCGTGTTCCAGGCATGGCAGGCCGGGCACTGGCCCAGCCACTTGGCGGTGGTGTTGCCGCAGTCGCGACAGACGAACTGGGTTTTGCTCATGAATCCGTTCCGGGGCGAGCCGGGGCCTGTCCGTTCGGATCAGGCCGGGCCGGTGGTAATCGTATGCGGGTGTGATCGTACGGTCTCTGCGCTGACGGTGCGGATCCGCACGCGTGTCATGGACGCTTCAGCCTCTGCACGCTAGCCGGTCTGGCGCCGTACCCGGGCGGTGATGGCGCACATCAGTTCATAGCCGAGCGTGCCGGCCGATTCGGCCACCTCGTCGATGAAGACCTGCTCGCCCCACAGTTCCACCGGGGTGCCCGGCCCGGCGTGCGGCACCGGAGTCAGATCCACCGCCAGCATGTCCATCGACACCCGGCCCAGCGTGCGGCTGCGCACCCCGTCGATGGCCACCGGCGTACCGGTGGGCGCCACGCGGGGGTAGCCATCGGCATAGCCGCAGCCGACGATGCCGATGCGTATCGGGGACTCGGCCACGAAACGGCCGCCGTAGCCGGTCGCCTCACCCGGCGCCAGTGTCTGTACCGCCAGAATCTCGCCCTGCAGGCGCATGGCGGGCTGCAACCCCAGTTCCGGCGCCCGCCGTCCGGCAAAGGGACTGGCACCGTAGAGGGCAATACCCGGACGCGCCCAGTGTTGCAGCGACGCCGGTAGCGTGTAGAGTGCGGCCGAATTGGCCGAACAGTGCGCCAGTTCGCTGCCCGCCGGCAGGCGGGCGGAGACGGCCGCCACGGCCTCATCGAACACCGCCAGCGGCGTGTCGGCACCGCCCGGGCTGTCGGCGTTGGCAAAGTGCGTCATGCAGCCGGCGAGCTGCACGTTCGGTGTGGCCAGCAGTGCATCCAGAAAGGCCGGCAGCGCCGCCGGTGTCACGCCCAGCCGGTTCAGCCCCGTGTTGATCTTCAGATACACCTGCACCGGCTGACCGGCCGCTGCAATCCACTGCAGGTGCCGGGGCTGCGAAATGGCCAGCGTCAGCTGCTGCTGTGCGGCCTGTCGCACGTCGCCCGCATCGAAGGGGCCTTCGAGCATCAGCACCGGCCGTGTCCAGCCCCGCTCGCGCAGCAGGCGGGCCCCCTCGAATTCGAGCAGTGCCATGCCATCGGCTGCCGCAAAGCCCTGCAGGGCGTTGAGCAACCCGTGCCCGTAGGCGTCGGCCTTGACCACGGCCCAGAGCCGGGTGTCCTGGCGGGACTGGACCTGGAGGGCGCCGCCCGGAGTGGGCTGGTGGGCTTCGGCGATCAGTGTTCGCATCCGTGCCAGGTTGTGGACCATGGCGCCGGTCAGGGTGGTGGCGGTGAGGTTTCGCGGCATGGCGTGATGATAACGGCACGTCCGGCCGGGGGCCGCAGTGGTGTCCGTCCGGTGCCACGGCCGGGGAACCACGCTGCCGCGAATTGTTACCCGCGTACACGGGGCGGCGGCGCAGCGGCCATTTTCCGAATTTCCAGCGCTGGATTGTTGCCCGCGTACACGGGACGGCGGCACGCAGCCGGGTGGGTACGGTTATCATCGCGGGCGAGGCATGCCCGTGGCGTGCCGGAAACCCCACATGGGCCGCCGCAGACGTGTCGCACGACCCGTCGCACGGCCCCCAAGACTGGAAGGGATCCGCCTGGATGAAACCCGGCTTCTACACCATCATGGCTGCGCAGTTCCTGTCGTCACTGGCCGACAACGCGCTGCTGATCGCCGCCATTGCCCTGCTCAACGAGGCCCATTCGGCCGACTGGCTGATTCCCTTCCTGAAGCTGGTCTTCGTGGTGTCGTACGTGCTGCTGGCGCCCTTCGTGGGCGCCTTTGCCGACGCCATTCCGAAGGGCCGGGTGATGTTTCTCACCAACGCCATCAAGCTGCTGGGCTGCATCCTGCTGCTGGGCATACTGCCGCCGCTGGCTGCCTATGCACTGGTGGGGTTCGGCGCGGCGGCCTATTCGCCGGCCAAGTACGGCATTCTTACCGAACTGCTGCCCCCCGAGAAGCTGGTGGCCGCCAATGGCTGGATCGAGGGCACCACGGTGGCCTCCATCATCCTCGGCACGGTGCTGGGCGGCGTGCTGATCTCGCCCCATGTGGCGCCCTGGCTGCTGTCCTTCGACCTGCCCGTGCTGGATACCCACATCGACACGCCGGCCGAGGCCGCGGTGATGGTGATCATCGGCATCTATGGTGCGGCGGCACTGATCAACCTGCGCATTCCCGATACCGGCGCCCGCTATCCGGAACGCGCCAGGCATCCGCTGTCGCTGCTGCAGTCGTTCTGGCGCTGCAACCTCACGCTGTGGCGTGATCCACTGGGCCAGATCGCACTGGCCGTCACCACCCTCTTCTGGGGCGCTGGTGCCTCGCTGCAGTTCCTGGTGCTGAAGTGGGCCGAGCACCAGCTCGACATGCGGCTCGACCAGGCCACCCGCCTGCAGGGCATCGTCGCCCTCGGCGTGGCACTGGGCGCGGTGCTGGCCGCCTCGTGGGTGCCGCTCAAACGCTCGCTGCGGGTGCTGCCGCTGGGGGCGGCCATGGGTGTTGCCGTGGCCGCCATGAGCCTCGTGCACAACGAGATCCTCGCCATGATCGTGCTGCTGGTCATCGGCCTGCTGTCGGGCTTCTTCGTGGTGCCGATGAACGCCCTGCTCCAGCATCGCGGCTACGTGGTGATGAGCGCCGGCCATTCCATCGCCGTGCAGAACTTCAACGAGAACCTCAACATCCTCGTGATGCTGCTGTTCTACGCGCTGATGCTCTGGCTGAACCTGCCCATCAACCTGGTGACCGTGCTGTTCGGCCTCACCGTGTCGGCCATCATGGTGCTGGTGATGATCTGGCACCGCCGCAACCAGCGCCTCAACGACACCGAGCACCTGATCGGCGAAGACCCGCACCACGGCAACGTGCCCGGGGCGCACTGAACGGTGCCGGCCTGTCGTGTGTCAGGATGAATGAGTCCTGAACACACTTCAGGGGCTGCACCTGCACAACGGATGTCTGCCGATGGCAGGCCGGCCGCTTCCTGGCAGGTACAGCATATGGCCGGGCGCAGCCTGCAACCGATATGGCGAAGGCCGGCAACCCCGTTGCCGCACACGCAGTGGCATGATCTGCCCGGTAACCCGCCTGATATCGGGCACCCGACCGTATCAGGACGGACGCCGGGGTGAGCCAGCGCGGCCGCCGCCCGTGCGCCTGCCGGCCGGTTCGGGAATGCTCACCGGCTCACCGGCCGCTTCGGTGACGGTGGCCAGCGCCAGACAGAGGTCTTCCCACGCCTTCAGCTTGTCCTGCTGGTTGCGCAGCAGATAGGCCGGGTGATAGGTGACCACCACCGGTACCTGCCGGCCATCCAGCGTGATGTGGTGCAGCTTGTTGCGCAGCCGGCCGATCTGCAGGTCCGACTGCAGCACGCTCTGCGCGGCAAAACGTCCCAGCAGCAGGATGCAGTCCGGCTTCACCAGCCGGATCTGCTCGTGCAGGAACGGCTCGCATGCCGCCACCTCGTCCCGTTCCGGATTGCGGTTGCCCGGCGGCCGGCACTTCAGGACGTTGGCAATGAACACCTCGGCATCCGGATCGATGCCGGCTGCGTCCAGCATCGCATCGAGCAGCCTGCCGGCCTGGCCGACGAATGCCTCCCCGCGCCGGTCCTCCTCCGCCCCGGGGGCCTCGCCGATCAGCAGCCAGCGCGCCTGCTGCGGCGTGCCCCGGCCGAACACCGTATGCGTGCGTGTCTGCGACAGCCGGCAGCGCCGGCAGTCGGCCACGTCCTCGCGCAGCTGGATCCAGCGCTCGGCTTCGGTCAGCGGCCGGGGGACATCGGCGTCCGCCATCCCTGCAGGCGCGGCGGCCGATGCATCGCCGCTCCCGCGGGAACCTGCGACCGGTGATGTCCGGGGTGTCTGTCTGCCGGTGGCCGCCGGAGGCGCGTCGTCCCAGACCGGTATCTGTACGAGGAGGCCGCTGTCGTCCTGCCAGGGTTCGGTATCCCAGCTGGCCAGCGCCTGGTCTTCGTCCCAGGCGGGATGGCCAGTATCAGGTTCCCCGACAGCGTTGCCGTGCGCTTCCCGGGATGATGAACCGGACATGGAGCCGGATACCGGCGTCTGCTGCCGATGGGTGACATCATGGGGCGTGTTCGAAGATCCGGACAGGGGACCGGATACCGGTGCGGATGCAGGTGCAGTCTGTTCGGGAACTGCCCCTTTCGCAGGCCCGGCGCCTTGGTGGTCCTGCCCGCCTGCCTGAGCCTGCCGTTGGTGGGCACCTGTTCCCGCCTGCGAGACATTCCCGGTGCCGGTCTGCGCGTCTGCCGGCACGTCATCCGCCATGCCATCGGGTGCCCCTAAAGCATCAGGCAATCCATCAGGTATTCCGTCAGGTGCCGGCGTCCCCTGAAGCGCTGCGGGATCCACCGCCATCCGTTCGCCCGCCCCGGGCAGGGCACCCGCGCGCGGCTGCCACAGCGGCCCCAGCCCGAGCGCTGCCCAGGCATGGCGCCGCCGGGCGGTCAGCACGGGGTCGGCCGCCCTGTGTTCGGCCGGGGGCGAGGGAATCGCGGCAGGCTGTTCTTCGGTCATCGGCTGTCCTGTTCTGAGTCGCCGGGTACGAGATCGCAGCGCATCACCCAGGCGTCGTCGGTACGGCCATCGGCGTGGCGGTAGTAGGCCCTGCGCTGGCCAACCGTCCGGAAACCCCGGCTGCGGTAGAGCCTCAGAGCCGGCGCATTGGCGCTGGCCACCTCGAGAAACAGGCAGCGCCCGCCCTGCCCGCGAATGTGTGCCAGCAGGATATCCAGTGCTTCGCCCCCCAGCCCCTGCCCCTGATGACTGCGGGCCAGGGCAAAGGTAAGCAGTTCCCATTCGTCCAGAACCCCCACCAGCACCGCGTAGCCGACCGGCGCCGTCGGGTCCGCTCCGGTGAAGATCCAGGCCAGATAGCCGGCATCCAGCGCACCGGCAAACTGGCCGCTGCGCCACGGGAAGGGTTGCACGTCCTGTTCGATGGCGTCCACTGCCGGCAGGTCGGCCGCCGTCATGGCCCGGACACGCAGTCGCCCGGCGGCCGTCTGCCCGGATGGTGATCGGGCAGCTACCTGCGATACGTCCGCTGCTGCCTTCACCCGGCGTGCTCCCCGGGCTGGTGGCACGCACCGCCATGGTCACCTGCCTGGGCTGTCTGGGACGCTTCGGCATGCCGTGGGGGGATAGCGGCCGGGTGTGCTTCCGGGTCGCGAACAGGTGGTGATATCGGGGCTGCCTGCCGCACTCCGGCCTGCCGTGCCGCCTCGCGGGCGGCTGCCAGCTGGCGCTGGCCTTCACGGTCGAGGGCCACCTGGTCGCGCACGTACAGCGGACGAAGGGTGCTGGCCGGCTGCAGGGCT
>ERZ772874.1579-NODE-1579-length-11735-cov-5.749401_pt1 | contig 11735 bp, 12 predicted proteins | sample MGYA00580586_ERZ772874 | MGnify/ENA primary metagenome ERZ772874 (study PRJEB29015, sample SAMEA2737952) | human oral metagenome | biome: human oral; feature: human-associated habitat; material: dental | place: China | collected 2154 ... | reverse complement strand
GGCGGCGCACGCGACCGTCACAACCGCGATTCCCGCGATCCGGCCCGGGGAAACAAGAAGGTCGTCGTTGTAGAAACGGCCCGCCCCGACCTTTATCCGGGCGGCCAAGGGGACGGCCGCAAAATACAGGGCGATCCCCGCCAACGCGCCGACTCCCGCAACCGCGCCGGTTTCCCAAGCCGCGACAGCCGCAACCCGCCGCGGGGTCGCCCCTATGAGGCGCAACGCGGCGAAGCGTTCGGCTCGCTGGGACGCGCCGAGATCCGTGACGATGGCGATGAGGAGCAGCACTGGGACGAGCGTGGCGACTGCGCCTATGAGCGCTATCGCTTTATACGGGCGGCCGGCGTAGTCGACCCCGGCGAAGTCCTCGACGATCTTCGCGTCCAGCCCCGAAGCGGCGAGCTTCGGGGCTGTCGTTCCGACGACGGCCGTGATCGCCTCCGGGCTTTCAAGACCCTCTTTCGAAATCGTCCCAATGACTCGTCCGTAGCGTCCGCCGAGCTCGTCGGGCGAAGCGTCGATCATCTGCTTCAGACGCGGGGAAACCACGGCCTGGCCAGGCCCGGGAAGCGCGCTTGCCCCCGGGATCGTCAGCCCGGACTCGGCGACGCCCGCTACGTACAGAATCGAATAGTGGCTTCCCCGCCAATGGTCGTTCATGACCGCGGCGCCCGCCCGCCCCGGGCCGAGCGCGCTGTTCTCCTTCAGTTCGACGTTCGATTTGACGACCGAACCCGTCACAGCCCTCTCGCTACGCGGCCCGAATCCGCTGTACGCCCCCACAAGCATGAGCAAAAGCGCAACGCCCACCGCGATTCCGGCCGCGATTCCAACCAACCGGCGTCGGCCCGGACGGTTGCCCGCGGATACAAGCCGGGCGAGTGCGACGTCGCCCCTCTTCCTCGCCGCTTTCTTCACCGTTTTATTCGTAGGCCACACTTTGCCCTTTGGATTCGCGGCGTTCGCCCGGCGCCTGGGATTCGCGCGGCCTTCGCTATCCGACATTTCCGCCGCCGTCTTCCACGTTTCTGACGCAGCCCCCGAAGCTGACGGCGCCGTCGCGGACGATCGCCTCGCGGTCGGCATATGACGCGATTCGCGGGTCGTGGGTGACGATCACCATCGTCGTCCCCCTCGACCGCACGAGGTCAAGGAGCGAATCCATCGTCTTCTCTGCGGCGAGGGTGTCAAGGGATCCCGTCGGCTCATCGGCGAAAAGGACCGCGGGTTCGGCGACGAGAGCGCGGGCGACGGCGACGCGCTGGGCCTGACCGCCTGAGAGCTCGCCCGGCCTCTTGTCTCGATGGTCCGCCACATTGAGCTTTTCCAGAGCGTCGCGGGCCTTGGCGAGGGCTCTTTTGCGCGGCCACCCGGCCAACAACAGCGGAATCGTCACGTTGTCGACGGCCGAAAGGTCGGAAAGGAGCTGACCGAATTGGAAGACGAAGCCGAAGGCGCGCAGCCGAAGCTCCGACCTCTCCGCTTCGTCCAACTCCGCGATGTCGGCGCCCTCGTACTCGATGCTCCCCTCATCCGGCGGAAACACCCCGGCCATCACGTGCAGAAGCGTCGATTTTCCCGAGCCCGAGGGCCCCGTGACGGCAAGGACTTCTCCGCGGCCGACGTCGAGGTCGATGCCGCGCAAAGCCTCCGTTTGGCCGAAGGAATGCCTCACGCCGCGCACCCGGAACGCGAGCGCCGCGTCAGCCGTTTGCCCGCTCACGATCGCACCTGCTCGCGCAGCTCGCTCAGCCGCGAGGCCGTCAAATCGATCCACCGCAGATCGGCTTCGATGTGGAAGAGTGCGTGGTCGGCCAGAAGGACGTCGGCAAGGCCGCCTTCCCTCTTGAGCTTTCTCAGTTTCCTCATGCGGTCCGTGTGCTCCGCCCTCTGGACGTCGAGAAGCCTTTCTGCGTCGTCGTCGAGCATCAAAGCAATAATCGTCTTGGCGAAGAGATTCGACCGCAGCGGGCTCATGGGGGCGTCGGGCGTCGCAAGCCATCGGGAAATCCGTTCGCGGCCCTCGGGCGTGATTTCGTAGCGTTTGCGTTCCGGCCCGGAGCCCGTTTCCGCGCCGGCGACGGCGATCAAACCGTCTCGCACAAGCCGGGCGAGCGTGGCGTAAACCTGGCCGAAAGCCAGAGGCTTGCTCGCGCCGAACCATCTGTCGTAGCTGTGCTTGAGGTCGTACCCGTATCCCGAGTCGACTCCCAGCAGACCGAGCAGGGTCAGGGAGGTGTCCATGGCTCAACTATACACCTGATGTATACTTCGGGCGTATATTCGTCTCACACGCCTCGCGAAGGAGCCCAAGATGCAGAAAGCGCGCGTCGGAACCCCCGCCCCTTTCGCCATTGAGCGGTCAGGCGTATAGTTAGGGCATCCTAACTGCCGAGGCGCCCCGATCGCGAAGCGGCGGGCGGATCGAAGGCGAACGCGAGGCGACCCCGCGCACGGGTCGGAAGGGAGACGGTCGAAATGACCGTATGGGAGCTCATCGCACCCGCCAAAAGGGCGATGCTCGTATCCGCTGCCTTAACGGGGCTCGGCGCGGTTTTCTCGATCCTGCCCTACGCGGCGCTCACGGAGATCGCCGCCGGCCTTCTGGGCGACGCCTCAGCTTCGACGCTCTGGCGCTGGGCCGTTGCGGGCATTGTCGGAATCGCCGCCGGAGGCTTTTTGTACAGCGCGGGGCTGGGACTGACCCACGTGGCGGAGGCGGACCTGCGCTACGATCTGCGCCGTCGGCTCGTGGCCACGCTCGGCCGCATTCCGCTGGGGGCCGTCGATCAGACGTCCTCGGGAAAGATCAGGAAGATAGTCGCCGACGACACGAGCTCGATCCACGCCCTCGTCGCCCATCTCGCCGGCGACGCGACCAACACCGCCGTCGCCTTCCTCGCCGGCTTCGCCTATCTCGTGTGGGTCGATTGGCGCATGAGCGCGATTCTGCTCGCCGTCTGGGCCCTTATTTTGACCCTCGTCGTGAGCCTGACGTTCCGCGGACTCGAGGGCTTGACGGAAGGGTTCTCCGAAGCTCAGGGGCGCCTTTCGGCTGCAACCGTCGAAATGGTGGAGGGCATCAAGGAAATCAAAAACTTCCAAGGCGCGGACGCGGCGCACACCCGTTTCACGAAAGCGCGCGAGCATTTTTCCGACCTTTCCTTTTCCTGGACCGCGAAGTCCGGCAAGGGCATGGCATTCCTCAGCTCCTTCTTCCAGCCAGCGGTCATCTTCGCCACCGTCGCACCCATCGCCGTCTGGTTCGTCGACGCCGGATGGATCGACGCCGTCCACACCCTCCCATTTTTCATGGTGGGCTTGGGGATACCGGCCGGGCTCGTCCAACTGGTCCAAATGGTGCAGCACCTCTACGAGGCCCGCCAGGCCGCGGCGGACACCGCGGCCGTGCTTTCGATTCCTCCGATGCCCGAGGGCGAGGATTCAAAAGCCGAAGGCCCGAACGCGGAGACAAAGGGCTCGCACGCAACGGAAAGCGGGAACGACGGGCGCGGCGAAGCCGCGGCAGACTCCGGAGCGGGCGGGGCTTCCGTGAGGCTGACCGACGTCGTCTTCGGCTACGACCCGGAGAATCCAATCATCCGCGGCGTTTCTTTCGAGGCGCCCGCCGGTTCGGTGACCGCCCTCGTCGGCCCGTCGGGCGGAGGGAAGACGACCCTTGCCCGGCTGATCGCCCGGTTCTACGACGTCGACGTCGGAAGCGTGGCGATCGACGGGAAGGACGTGCGCGATGTGAGTTTCCAGTGGCTGCTCTCTCGCGTGGCGATCGTGCTCCAAGACGTCGCGCTGGCCCACGACACCGTGGCTGCCAACATCGCCCTCGGCAAGCCCGACGCCACGCAGGCGCAGATCGAAGAAGCCGCCCGCGCCGCACAGATCCACGACCGAATCCTCAGGCTTCCCCGAGGGTACGACACGGTGATCGGCGAAAAAGGCGGCTTGCTCTCGGGCGGCGAGCGCCAGCGTCTGACGATCGCACGAGCCTGCATCCAGGATGCGCCGATACTCATCCTCGACGAGGCGACGGCCCAGTCCGACCCGCGCTCCGAACGGGAGATACACCGCGCCCTCACGCGGCTTTCACGCGGGCGCACCGTCATTGTCATCGCCCACAGGCTCGCGACGATCGCCGGCGCCGACGCCATCTTGACGGTGGTCGACGGAAAGATCGCCGAACGGGGCACACACGAAGAGCTCTTGCGCGCGGGAGGGGTTTACGCGGACATGTGGAAACACATCGGCGGATCCCCTCAGGCAGATGCGGAAAGGGCCGCAGCCGGGCGGGAGCCGACGGCGAAGGGCCCGGCGCCCGCCGAAACGGCGAACGCCGACGTCGAAAGGGAGGACGACTGAGATGTGGACCCTCATGGCGCGCATGGTCGGAATCAAGGAGCTGCGCAGACTCACGTTGATCTTCGTGACGTTCGCGGTGGCGCAAGGGTTGGCCCTGACCCTCATGATCCCGTTCCTGCGCTCGTTCCTGGGAAATCGCGAAGGCCTTGGCGGGTGGCTGGCGGCCGTCCTCGTCGCGGGTGCGGCGACTCTCGCCCTTGGAACCTACGGAATGATGGCCTCGTACAAGGTCAGCGTCTACGAAGTGTGCGACGTCCTCATCCGCCGGATCGCGGACAAAGCGCTCAAGCTGCCGCTGGGATGGTTCGACGCCTCCACGGAAGCCGCCGTGGCTTCGGCCGTCTCGCGCGAGGTCAACACCCTCTCGCACGTCGCGTCGATCGTCATACCCGCCCTGTGCAACGCGTTCGTCGTTCCGGCCGTGATGACCGCATCGGTGGCTTTCGTCGATTGGAGGCTGGCGCTCATCCTCTTCCTGACGGCTGTCCCGCTCAGGCAGGTTTGGCGGATCATGCGGCGCGTGTCCAACGAGTCGCACGAAGCCTCCACCCGGGCCGGAATCAAAGCGGCCGGGCGTCTCATCGAATTTGCCAGGCTCCAGCCAGTTCTCAGAGCCACCGGCGTCGCCTCCCGCGGATGGGAGCCGCTCGAGCGCGAGCTTGCCGAGGAGAACGAATCCGTCCACCGCGCCCTCAAAGCCGTGGGCCGCCCGGCCACGCTCTTCACGCTGACCGTCCAGGCTGCCTTCGCCCTCGTTCTCGCCGTCGGCCTCTCGTCCGTTCTGGGCGAAAGCCTGGACGCCGTCGGATACCTGGCCGTCATGACAATATGCGCGCGCATGGTCGCCCCGCTGTCGATCTCCATCCTTTACAGCGACGAGGTGCACAACTCCGAGGTCGCGCTCCGCGCGGTCGCACGCATCATCGACAGCCAGCCGCTGCCCGAGCCGAGCGCCGACGAAGCGGTCGCGAATCCGCCGTCGAACGACGTCGAATTCTCGGACGTGACTTTCGGGTACGAGGCGGGCCGCCCCGTGGTCGAGGCGATCGACCTTCGCGTGGGGACCGGAGAAATCACGGCCCTCGTCGGGCCTTCGGGCGCCGGGAAGTCGACCTTGCTGCGGCTCATCGCGCGGTTCTGGGACGTCGACGGCGGAAGCGTGAGCGTCGGCGGCGTCGATGTGCGCAAGATTCCCACGGAGTCGCTCATGTCGATGATGTCAATGGTGTTTCAGGAGGTCTTCCTTTTCGACACGACAATTCGCGAGAACGTGCGGATGGCCCGCCCCGGGGCCACGGACGCCGAACTCGAGGAGGCCGCGCGCAGGGCGAGGCTCGACCGCGTGATCGAGGCGCTGCCCGACGGATGGGACACGGAGGTGGGCCAGGGCGGCCTCAAGCTTTCCGGCGGCGAGCGTCAGCGGGTCTCCATCGCGCGGGCCTTCCTCAAAGACGCGCCGATCCTTCTGCTTGACGAGATCACTTCGGCCCTCGACGGCGAGAACGAGGCGGCCATCACAGAGGTCATGCGCGAGCTGGCGCGCGGCAGAACCGTTGTGGTCGTGGCCCACCGGCTGTCGACGATTCGCGACGCCGATCACGTCGTCTTCCTCGAGCCGTCCGACGACGGCGGCCCGGCCCGCATCGTGCAATTCGGCTCCCCGGAGGAGCTGGCCTCCCGAGAGGGGCCGTTCAAGGAGTTCCTGCGGGCCAGCATGCAGGCGTGAGGCAGCCAACGAGGCGAGTCCTGAGGCCCTGGCTTTGTGGCCCGCCTTCAGGCCGACAAGGCAATAGAACGTCGGACAGCAGCTAGGCATGCTTCCAGAGCATCACGGATGATGTCGGACGGAGTGCGGCCACCGGGGCCGCATGGGCGTCAAGCCCCTCATTGACGTCGATCGGGAGGCGAACTTGACGGCGGGGAGAGCCTCCGTCTCGCCGCGCATGCGCACTCCCCAAAGAGGGGCGGCCCACCTCCGCGAGAACTCTGCGTCCAGCCTCGGCGGCCTTCCTCCCCTTCTGAACCCTGCCAGACGGTTGAGCGCGGCAGTCTTCTCGCTCCATCCGATCGGCCAGGGCGTTCCAATCGGCATCGTGCCCTGTCGTTTCAGCCATTTTCTGACTCCATCCGTTGAAAGGCGGATCGGCGGTATCAAACTCAGGATCATAGGCGACAGCGTTTTGTCACAGCCCACAGAGCTTCTTCTGCAGCGCGTCCATGACGCGCAGCGCTTTCTATGAATTCAACAGCTGCAGGAATATTGTCTGACGATATTCGTCGGCTGTCGTCTGCGGTTGCCGCGCGGGAAGGCGGTCGCGACCCGTCGGCAGGACGCAGCCGATCGTCTATTGACGATTCACGACGTCGAGGCATGTCGGCGGACGGGCGACCCTTGCCGCAATGATCCACAGGTGAACGGGGAGAGCGGTAAAGCCAATCCACAGAGTTCCGCCGACGCCGACGCCGAACCAGCCGATCATCCAGTCGACGACGCCGAAAGCAGAGAGCCCAAGGCTGAGAGCGACAACGCATGGCCCTAGAAGATCCACGCCGGTCGTCCTCCGGCGCCCCGCGAGCCACCTGACGTTGGCAGCGTTGAATTGCGAAGGCATCGGGCACGAAGGCGGCTCCAGCGGAGGCGCCGTTTCGCGTTCCGATGAGGCGGCGCCTGTTTCCAGAGAGGCGGCTCGGCGAGTCGATGAAACACTCCCTCGATCCAGCCCATTCCCGTCACGCTCCGATCCGTTCGCTCCAAAACCGAAGGCCTCTTCAATGGAACAGGAAAGCGCCCCGATCGCTCCAGTGGAGCGCAGATCTTCGGCTCTTTGCTTTCGCGAGAATTCTGTGGCGGCAACAGACCACACCGCCAACAGAAGAACGGCGGCAATCGCAATCGCCAGAACTTTGCCGAGAGCCCGAGGCGAGTTGACCCAGATCCAATACGACAGCGAGCCTAGCGGCACTGCAGTTGTCAATGCGGAAAGCATCGCAAGCCAGCGCTTGGCTTTCAGGCGTTCAAGCAACAGTTCGGCGAAAGGAGGCCTCACTTCTGTTGAGCGCCAAACTGAAATCGCTTGGGCATCCCACGCGTCAATCGCACTGCGAATCGAGAGGTTGAGCGCAGTTGCAGGCATGAGGAACATCAGCCCGGGAAGAAAGACGAGGAGAAGCCCGACGGCGAGGCTTCCTCGGCCCGCGCGGACGGCAATGCATAAAGCGCACGACGCCGCAGAAAGCGGAACAAGTCCGAACCACGCCAAAGAGAGCAGGCGATCCGCCCGCACAATCTTTGAAAACTCTCGGTATACGGCGGCGTCTTCATGGGAAACTTGGAGCATCTGTCGCCTTTCGCGTTGCTTTAAATCAAATAATAAAACACTGCCTCGCAGATTTTTTAATCTTTAATGAATTAAAGGGAACATCTACCCTTTTGTTTGAAACTCTATATTTATGCTGCCTAGGATGTCGTACATAAATACAAACAACTCCAGATTGGAGCCAATAGTATGTCAGATTTTTATGTCAACAAAGACGTGCTCGAACACGAAAATAATAAGTTCGCGACCGAAGAAGCGGATTTGCCTTCTAAGGCGCGTTCTTACCTCCAAACGTACGCTCCTGGCATCCAGGAACAGGGTCTATTCTTCTATGCCCAGGTCACCGAAGCGACACGAAACCTATCTCAGGGCGTGTGGCAGGCCCTGAATTCCATTGATTCAATATTGAAAGGCACAACACAAGCCGTTTCAAGCTCTATTTCATATTATCGCGATACCGACACAGACTCGGCCCGCTCTTATGATTCGACATTGGAGGTATTAAAATGACTTCTTCAGATATCATTTCACGGCAGCCTGACGTTGTTAAGTTCGAAAGTTATGCAGAACAAATGAAGTTCTCATTCTTTGATCTCGTAAGCCCTTCGTACTGGATTCTTGAGGCGTTGAAGAAATGCGGCGTCCCAGACATAACAGAAACCGCCGTCAAGCCGTTCACAGGAAACTTTGATTTAGTCTCCCAACATGCCGGCGGCTACAAAGGCCTCGGAGACGCATTGGTCGCCCTTTCTGACGAGCTCCTCGTGCGAGACCGGGCAATGACGGGCCCCGACGCTTGGGAGGGCGTCGCTGCATCGAACTTTGACACCCATATGCAGGAAGTGGCAAAAGAGGTGCGAGCCCTTGGCGCCGATCTTCAAGCGGCTGGCGACTCTTTCCAACAGGCTTCGACGGAGCTCTACAACCAGTATATTTTTGTGTGTGAGATTCTGAGGTTCCTTTTCGATCTCATATGCGACATAGTGACCGCTTTGGTCAACTGGGGAAATGTTGCGAAAATTCCGGGAAAGGTCCTCGAAGGGTGGAAGCTGGGGCAAAAGCTCTATACCTGGTTCCAGAAACTGCCCGCCACGTTGAGGGCCTTCAAAGCGCTTCTGAAGACGAAGCTGGCTTCCCTCAGCAAAGCCAGCTTCTTAAGCTACGCGCGGCTCTCTTCGAAGGTTGGGATTGCGGGCACACGGATCGGATTGAACGGTGTGGCCCGTTATGGATCGAAGCTTCCTGGAAAACTCGGAACGTGGGCAGAAGGCAAGGGCTTGTCCATAGCTCAGAACTCCATCAGACTGGGCACCCACATAGTGGGCTGGACCGACGACGCCGCACGCGGCAGCGATCTCGCCAAACTAGGCTTGAAAGGCGGCGGCTGGCTCTTCAACCTCGGCAAAAACATTCATAGTTTCAACTCTATGGTGACGCCGGGCATGAAAAGCGTTCCTCAGAATTCCATACAAGTAGGATCGCCTGATTCTTATCAGGAACCGTTTAATGACGACGTCAGTCTTAATCCAACGATTTCAGCGCCTGGGACTCCTGCGCCAGACACACCCGCGGCAACGATGCCGGGAATCGGTATACCCGGCTCCGAAATAGGAACAACAAGGCAGGTAGGGAACTAGGATATGCATTCACGGGACAACGACCGCTCAAGCAAACCCCCGCTTCCTGACGGCGGCATTCTTCGCAAAGGGGGAACGGATCACGCGGATCGGCGTGAAAGCCTTAAGTGGCTGGCCGAGAACGGCGAAACCGAAAGCCTGCGAAAGAAGGCCAGAGAAATGCTCGAAGGAAAGCGATCCTCTTACGAAATCTTTCGCGATCCTGAAATGGGCGAGCTGGTGATGAAAGGGATCAAACGTCTGGAGGAGGTCATGAAAAAGGAAGGCATCGACATCAACGATCCAACTACGCATCCGACTCGGGATGAACTGGCTGCGCTTGAGAAGCGGTTGAGTACGTCTGCAGACGGCCAAACCACAGAAAGCGCATTCAGACGTTCCCATTTCGACAGGAGGGCCAGAGTCGCCGATAACGAGTACGATGCACGGTTTGGCGCCGGCAGGCGATCGCAACAAAATTGAGTGTCTGTCAATCTTCATGATTGGTCTATGGACGTTTTCGCAGCACGCTCGACCAGCAGAACACACTCAATCGCCGAACTGCGCTCGGTCGCCGCGTCGGGCCTATTCCGTGTGTCGCAATTCCAGCGTTCGTTCCGCTGGGAGGCCCAAGGCGTCCTCAATCTCTTCGATTCCATTCTTCTGCGGGCATTCATTCGGAAGTCTCATTCCTTGGCAACATGAGGCCTTTGGCAACGTGAGGCCTTTGGCAACATGAGGCCTTTGGCAACGTGAGGCCGACGTCGACGGCCTCCGCGTCGGCACACTCGAGGTTTGAGCCGAGGGCACGCCCGGACGCCCTGTGGTCGTCGACGGCCAGCAGCGTATTACAGGCCTAGTCAACGCCGTCGACCCAAAGGGAATGACGGATCGGCGATTCGCCGTCGGCTACTCGCTCAGAGCGCAGAAGGCCGTTTTGACCGACCGAAACGAAGGGTCCTCGGTGATTCCGCTTCCCGATCTCTTCGACTTCGGGCGGGCGCCCGAATGGCTGAGAAAGAATCCCGACACATCGATCTATGCCGAGCTCATCCAGGACGTCGCGGGGCTCATCCAGGACGTCGCGAGCAGGATCAAAAGCCCGTTCCAGCCGCAGTCCTGGAACAGGCTGACGAAAACACTCTGCGCGAGACCTTCGACAGGATAGACTCCCGAGGCAAGCGGATCAATCCCGCGGAGGTCTTCGACGCCGTCCACGGAGGGCCGGGTCGCGGGTTCACTGGGAGATCTGCGAGGCACGGCAAAGCTCGTCGTGCCGGGCAAGGAGTCCAACTCTGTTCAACAGTTCGTCAAAGCCGCCAAACCGACAATCGAACCGGGGAACGACTTCACCGGTTTTCTTGGCCTCACAACGTTCCGCGCGAATTGGGGCGACGATCAAGCCCGTTCCGGATTCGGCAAAGGGCGCTGGATCCGCAGCGAATCGCCTTGTCTCCTCCGTCGGCCGCCAGGAATTCATCGCGCACGCGAGTGCAGAAACCGATCTTTGCTCGCTTTTTCTCGACGAACAGATGCCGAGCGCCCTCCAAAAGAATCGCCGCGAGGACTTCCTCAAGCTGAAATTCGCGGTTCCTCGGCGTTGCCTCAGTGACTTCCTATCGGCTCGCACCGCCTATATCAAGAATCTGCAGCGCTCTTCCAAAGAAGCATCGAACAAGAAAGCGCCCCGCCGTCGCAAACCGCCGAAGCGGCTGCGGCACGCGGGGCGCTTTCGCGGCGCGATTACTTCTTTTTCTTCTTCTTTTCAGCCACGACCTCGATCGAGATGGTGGCAACGACGTCGTCGTGAAGCTTTGCCGCGGCCTTGTAAGAGCCGGTCGACTTGATCGGCGAGACGAGGGTGATCGTGCGACGATCGACCTTCTTGCCAGTGGCGGCCAAAGCGGCCTCGGCGATCTCGGCGTTGGTGACGGAGCCGAAAAGGCGGCCGTTCTCTCCGGCCGGCTTAGCGATCTTCAGAACGTTCGCCTGGAGCGCCTCCTGGATCGCGTTCGCCTCGTCAAGCGACTGGATCGCGCGGCGGCGGCGGGCCTCGGCGATCTGATCGATCTGCTTCTGGCCGCCCTTCGTCCAGCGCACGGCATAGCCGCGGGGAATCAGGTAGTTGCGGCCGTAGCCGTCTTTGACGGTGACGACGTCGCCGGCGACGCCAAGCCGGTCGACGTCGTGGGTGAGGATGATCTTCATGCGGAATCCCTCCCTCAGCGAGCCGAGCTCGAGTAGGGAAGCAATGCCATCTCGCGCGCATTCTTGACGGCGCGGGCGATCTTGCGCTGCTCCTGAACGGTGACACCGGTGACGCGGCGGGCGCGGATCTTGCCGCGGTCCGAGATGAACTTGCGCAGCAGGGCGGTGTCCTTGTAGTCGATCTTCTCGATCTTGGCCGACTTCAGCGGGTTGGCCT
>ERZ772874.1577-NODE-1577-length-11748-cov-37.997007_pt1 | contig 11748 bp, 8 predicted proteins | sample MGYA00580586_ERZ772874 | MGnify/ENA primary metagenome ERZ772874 (study PRJEB29015, sample SAMEA2737952) | human oral metagenome | biome: human oral; feature: human-associated habitat; material: dental | place: China | collected 2154 ... | reverse complement strand
ATTCCAATGCTTCTTGGGCAGTGAGGATTTTATCCCGGTCTGTGTCTTCGCTAATCTGTTCGGCACTGCGTCCGGTGTGCCGGGCAAGGGTCTCCTCCATAAGGGTGCGCATGCGTTGAATTTCGGCGGCCTGAATTTCCAGGTCGGACACTTGACCTCGGGCGCCTTCGGTGGCTGGCTGGTGGATGAGCACGCGGGCGTTCGGCAGGGCGGCGCGTTTGCCGGGGGCCCCTGCGGCCAGGAGGACGGCGGCTGCGGAGGCGGCCTGACCTAGGCATACGGTGCGCACGTCGGGGCGAACATATTGCATGGTGTCGTAGATGGCCATGAGTGAGGTGAAGGAACCGCCGGGGGAATTAATGTACATGGTGATGTCCCGGTCGGGGTCGAGGCCTTCGAGGACGAGGAGTTGGGCCATGATGTCGTTGGCGGAGGTGTCGTCGACTTGGGTTCCGAGGAAGATGATGCGTTCTTCGAAGAGTTTGGCGTAGGGGTTGGTTTCTTTGGTGCCGTAGGCGGATTGCTCGATAAAGGAGGGGAGCACGTAGCGGGCGGTGGGTAAGTGCATTTCGTTGGACATTCCGTTGGTCATGGTAGTTAATGTTCCTCTATTAGTTGGCGATGGGGCCTTGGGCTGCGGTAACAACATGGTCGACGAGGCCGTATTCGAGGGCTTGTTGGGCGGTGAACCACCGGTCCCGGTCGGAGTCTTTGGTGATTTGTTCGAAGGTTTGACCGGAGTGTTCCGCGATGAGTTCCGCCATTTCCCGTTTGGTTTGGGCGAATTGTTCGGCCTGGATGGCGATGTCGGCTGCGGTACCACCCACGCCCGCGGAGGGTTGGTGCATCATGATGCGGGCGTGCGGCAGGGCGTAGCGTTTGCCTTTGGTGCCGCCGGTGAGGAGGAATTGGCCCATGGAGGCCGCCAGGCCCATGGCGTAGGTGGCAATGTCACAGGGTGAGTAGGTCATGGTGTCGTAAATGGCCATGCCTGCGGTGACGGAGCCGCCGGGGGAATTAATGTAGAGCGAAATGTCGCGGGTGGGGTCTTCGGCGGACAGGAGGAGGATTTGGGCGCACAGTTTGTTGGCAATTTCGTCGTCGACTTGGGTTCCGAGGAAGATAATGCGATCGCGGAGCAATCGTTCATAAACAGAGTCGCTGAGGTTGAAACCGGGTGTGGACATGGACTAATACTCCTTACAGTTTTGTGTGGGTTTCTAGGTGTCCACCATACAATGGCGTCGCGGGAAAAACCCTATTGTTCGCTATCAGCGTCGTGGCGGCGTGGGTGCGCCGAAAAAGCCCAGCGATATGGTGGTTGCTGGGCTTAGTAGGGTTGCTTGTCGACGCGCGGTTTAGGCGTTGTCTGCCGCATCCTCGGTGGATTCGGCGGCTTCAGCTTCTTCGGTGGCTTCGGGCGCGAAGTATTCCTTCGGGTCGATGGTGGCACCGGTTTCGTCGGTGACGTTCACCCGGCACAGGGCGGCGGCCAGGGCTTTGCCCCGGGTGATGTCGGCGAAGAGTGCGCCGAGCTGGTTGCCCTTGGTCACCTGGGACATGAATTCTTCCGGCGACATGTTGTAGGAGCGGGCGGTGAAGACGATGTGTTCGGTGAGTTCCTGCTGGGACACCTCGGGCTTTTCCTGCTCCGCCAGCACGTCGAGGAAGATTTGGACGCGCAGGTCCTTTTCGGCGTGCTGTTTGGATTCGGCCATGAACTGTTCCATGGAGGAGTTTTGGGCCTCCAGGACGCGGTTCATGAAGTCTTCGTCGTGGGCGAGTTCGCCGAAGATTTGGTGCAGGGCGGCGTGGGCTTGTTCGTCGACCATACCGGCGGGCACTTCGAAGGGGGTTTCGGCCAGCACCTTGTCCAGCACGGCGTCCCGGATGGCGCCGGCCTGTTCGTTCTTCAGGTAGGCGACGGCTTGTTCCCGCAGGTCGGCGCGGAGTTCGTCGACGGTGTCGAATTCGGAGGCCAGCTGCACGAAGTCTTCGTTGACTTCGGGCAGGGTGCGGTGCTTCACGGCGTTGATGGTGACGGTGATGGTGTTGTCGTTTTCCGTGAAGGTTACTTCGTCGCCCTTGTTTTTGCCGATGATGGCGTCGTCGAGGCCGTCCATGAGGTCTTTGGAGCCCACCTGGTAGGACAGGGCGTCGGCGGCGAGGTCGTCGACCGGGTTGCCTTCGGCGTCGACGGCTTTGATGTCGATGGTGACGAAGTTGTCTTCGGCGACCGGCTCGTCTACGTCTTTCAGCTCGGCGAACCGTTCCCGCAGCCGGTCGAGTTCTTTGTTCACGGCTTCTTCTTCGTCGCCCAGGGCGGGCACCTGCACGGACACTTCATTGAAGTCGGGCAGGGTGATGTCGGGGCGCACATCAACCTCGGCGGTGAATTCGATGACGTCACCGTCTTCGATCTTGGTGAGGTCGAGTTTGGGCTGGCCTAGGGGCACAAGCTGGTTTTCTGCTATGGCGGCCTCGTACCGGGAGGGCAGTGCGTCGTTTACGACCTGCTCTAGGACCGGACCCCGGCCGAACCTGGCGTCGATAAGCTTGCGGGGTGCTTTACCCTTGCGGAAACCGGGAATGTTTACCGAAGCTGCGATGGTTTTATACGCCTGGTCAATTTCGTTAGTGAGTTCCTCGAACGGAACCTCCACGGTCATCTTGACTCGGGTATCGTTCAGCTTTTCGACGGAACTTTTCACGAGCAATTCTCCTAGAGATAATCGGGCTTATACTGGTTTAAACCCCCGAGGTGCATAAAATTTTCCATGCTCCCCGGGGGTTTCCGTCGGGACGACAGGATTTGAACCTGCGACCCTCTGCACCCAAAGCAGATGCGCTCCCAAGCTGCGCCACGTCCCGTTTGTTGAAACAACAGGAAAGATCATGCCATGCTTTTACGTTTTTACCTAATCCGCAGGTCACGCCTGCTCACATGCCGAGTGACTTCAGTCGCGCGAACTGGGTGGGTGTGGGTGGGCTCACAAGGAGTCGGGATGGGTGGAGGCCTGGTTGGGGGATCATAAAGTCCGGGAATTCCCGGGTGGCTTTCTCCCGGGGCACGAGCGCCACCACCCCGTCGCATTCGAACACCACCAGGTCGGTGATGGGAATGCTGGTGGCCGGCGTTGCCGCGGGCACGAATGCGAGCGACCGGGGCTGGTCCTGCACCAGGTAAATACTGTAGGGGGCGATGGTGTGGTCGCTGCTGTCGTACCCGCTGCGACCGGATTCTTCCTGGAGGAGTTGCGCCTGGGTTTGGTAGATCCGCTGTTGGGCGGCAAACCGCACCATGCCCAGTTGTTGCCGCCAGTTCGTTGTGGGCTCCGGCCGCCATTCCACCCACCGGTCGGCCACAATGGTGTGCGGCACCGGGTAAACGGCCTCGTGGTCGGATAGAGTAAACTCCAACTCCCGCACCAGTTTGCCCCAGATCTCATTGGACACCGCGGTGTTCACCAGGTAGAGCCGGTGCCGGCTGGCGGGAATGACCACCCACGTGCCGGCTGCCGCCCCCGGCACTGTCGGCGCTGTTGGGTCGGCGTTTTCCAGGTCCGACAGCAGCCGGCCCATGGCCCGGACGTCGGCGAACCATGCGGTTTCACTCCCCGTCGGCTGGGAGACCACCAACACCCCCGGGCCCAGCCCGGTCTGCTCGGTGACGATGGTCGGAACCAGGGCGTGCAGGTTGTTGATGGCCTGGCTTTGCAACTGTAGTGCGTCGAATTTGTCGTGGTCCGCGGGCAATAATGGCTCATTGATGACGCACCGCATGCCGGGCTGGTCGATGGCCAGGCCGAACCCCACGAAGTCGGTAATCCAACTAAGCGCGATGGGGGCGGCCGGGCCGAAGCTCATGAAATAGTCGGCGCCCCGCACCAAAGGAATGGTGTGTGACAGGGACAGCCCACCGGTGTTTCCCATGCCCGGGGTGCGCTGCATGATGGCGATGGACCGCAGCACCCGATCCACGCATTCGGCCTCGGTTTCCCCCGGGGTGATCGGCTTGGCCAGGTTCGGGTTCATGTCCACGGTGGTTCCGTCCGCGAATTTCAGGGCCAGGGCGCCGGACTTTGTGGACACGTGGGTGATTCCCGGGTAGTCCCGAAGAATCCGAATGAGCCGTTCTCTGTCCATACTTCAGAGAGTAATCGCAGATAAGCGCACACTGTGGTATCCTACGCCGCCCCAACCGGCACGCCCCACCCCAATAAAATTCGAACTTTTGATCGTATGGCTGTTATCTAGTCATCGCATTACACCAATAAGATTCCCCAGCGCAATGCTGGCCGTGGGGTAAACAATTTCTCGCTACAGGCCGAGCAATTGCAATAGCTCCATCTCTTGAAGTGTGGGGCGTTTCACAGTATAGCGGGGTGGGTGGACGTCGGGTTGTTGTTCAATAAGGTGCGGTAGCCGGTCGACAACGCCTTGCCAGGGCACCATGGTGCCCGAGTTGCCGGATTCGAAAAAGAGCAGGTCGGTCCGGGGCACGCTGGTGGTGATCCAGGCCTCCGGGACGAGGGCGAACGACATATCGTGTTCGGCACCATCCACGGTGGTAATGGAGAGTACTTTGTAGCTGGCAATGTTGTTTTCGGTAGCCGATAGCACTTCCGCCTGGGCGTTGTAGCTTATGGTGCGGGCCTGCAATTGCAGCGTGTGGAGCCGCCGCCCCCACTCCGTTTCCGTGTCGATGGGTTGTTCTACCCACTGGCCGTCGATAATGCTGTGCGGGATCGGGTAAATGCCATTGTGGTATTCGATCGTAGGTTCTAACGCATCGAGCAGGGCGCCCCATTCTTCCGCGGTGGCGGCAGTGTTGACGAAGAATAGTTGGTTGCGGGTGGCCGGAATCACCACCCAGGGGGTGCCGCTCTGCTCTGAAAGGTAGTCGATGAGGTATTCCATGACGGGAATGTCGGCGAACCAGGCGGCTTCGTTGCCCTCGGGGGCGGGCATGGCCACCACATTGGGGCCCAGCCCGAATTCCACGAGGGAGAAATAGTCCTCGGTCATGGTTTTGTGCAGGTTGTCAAACGCCTGGCTTTGCAGCTGGAGGGGATCGTAGCCGGCCGGGTTGTTGTTGACGTTGGGGTTGAGCAGTTCGGCGTCTTCGAGCGCTATGCCGTAGCCAATGAAATCCGTCAGCCAGGTGAATGCGCCGGATGACATTTCCCGATATTGGATGGCGAACGCCAGGCTGCGGACCAGGGGAAGAACCGGCACAGATACTGACCCGTCCTGCTCGCTGCGACGTTCCGCGTCCAGGGCCTGGAGGATTTTTTCGGTGGCTCCAATGTCAATGTCGTCCGTGTCGGAGGTGCTCAGCACGTCGGGGTTGAGGTTGAGTTTCGTCCCGTCGTCGAAAAGCAGTTCCAGCGTGGACCATTCGGGCGCGTCGTCGCTTTGGATTTCGGACACTGACGTCACACCAGGGTAGGCGCGCAGGTATTCGATGAGTTCTTCCCGTTTCATACCAGTCAAGCATAGCTTTGCGACGCTCACGGCCGCCCCCGTTGCCCACCGGAACCGGCTACTCCCATCGGGGTAGTTGCGCGAATTCCGCCGGCGTGGGCTGAAACACCCGATACCGCGGCGGGCACACTTCCTCGTGGGGCTGGATCAGGTGGGGGAATTTTTCGGCCAGTTCTTCCCGCCGCACCAGCGCCCCCGCATCGGTATCGCCCCGGTCGAAGAAGATCAGGTCGGTGCGGGGCACGCTCGTGCAGGGCACCTGTTCCGGCACCACGGTGAGGGAAAACAGCTCATCGTTGATGGCATAGATGGAGTATTGGCCGATCTCCGAGATGGTGTCGTCTTCGAACAGCCTGGGGTCGAGGAAGTGGTAGATGTGCTGCCGGGCGTAGAGTTGCAGCCGCCGGAATCGTTGCCCCCAATCCGTGTCCGGCGGTGGGGGCCGTTCCTCCCACTGGCCGTCAACAATGATGTGCGGCACGGGGTAAATACTGTCGTCGAATTGCATCGTTTCTTCTAACAGGTCGAGCACCGCATGCCATTCCGCCGGCGATGCCATGCCATTGACCAGCAGGAATCGGCTGGCGTGGGCGGGGATCGCCACCCACATGGAATTGGTGTCTTCCGAGAGCTGCCGCATGGCCATTTCCATCTCTTGGGCGTCCGCGAACCAGGCGGATTCGTTGTCCATTGGCCTGGTGACCCCCACAATGTTGGGTCCTAACCCGAATTCGGCCACGGCAAGATATTCGGATGCCGCATGAAGATTTTCCAGGGCCCGGCTGCGTAGCTGCAGGTCGTCGAATTCATCGTGGTTCTCCGGCAGCTGGGTTTCGTCGATGATCCGCAAAGTATCGTCGCGGAGAGCCCCGAGCCCCATGCCGATAAAGTCGGTAAGCCAGGCCACCGCAACCGGGGTGGTTGGGCCGCATTCGAGGAAATAGTCGGCGCTGCGGACCAGCGGCTGGGCCTCGGGCAATAATACTTTGCCGGGAAGTTCCTGGTTCGCTATCGCAATATCCATTGCGTGCAATATTCGTTTGATGAGGAGAATGTCGATGTCATCCGGTCCCCCCAGCATGTTGGGGTTGAACTTGGTTACAGTACCATCGGCAAATTCCACCGTGAGGTTGCCGTGCTTCGGGTGGTCCGTTACCGCAACAATGCTGGGATACTCATGCAGGAATTGGATTAATTCTTTCCTATTCACATCATCCCAGCATAGCGACGCGCACCAGTTGGGCGTCGACAAGCGGCCGCAGGCGGTTAGGCAAGCGTGAACTCGCGCAACCGCTCATAGTCCCGCGGCGTGGGGCGGGTGATAATGGCCCGGGGCGGGTGCTGGTCGTCCTGCGGCTCGACGAGGTGAGGGCATTCCCGGCACAGGTCGGTAAACATCACATACAGCATGGAATCGCCGTCGGCGATAAAGATAATGTCGGTGATGGGCACGCTGGTGCGCTGGGCGGTTTCGGCGATTTCCGCCACGGAATAGAGTTCGTCGTTGATGGAGTACACCGTGAAATCGGCGATTTCGAATCCTGCATCCTCCGACTGCCCCGGCTGCCCCAGCTGTTCCTGGTTGCGGGCGGCCATGTGGGCGGCCAGGGTTCGGGCCAGCACGTTATAGATGCGGGATTGGGCGGTGAGCTGGAGTTTCCGGAATCTGCGCCCCCAATCGGTGTCCGTCGATGGCAGCCGTTCCTCCCACTGGCCATCCACGATCAAATGCGGCAGCGGGTGGAGGCAGTCGTGGGCGTCGAGGGCGGGTTCCAGCAGGTCAAGCAGCCCCCGCCATTCCTCCGGGGTGGCGTCCGAATTCACGAAGAAAAGTTGGTTGCGGCGGGCGGGAATCACAAGCCAGATGGTGTGGGTTTGGTTATAGAGCTCGACGAGGGCGTTTTCCATGCCGGCGGCGTCGGCGAACCAGGCGGATTCGTTGTCGGCGGGGCGGCTGACGGCCACCACATTGGGCCCTAACCCCACCTCGGACACGGTGAGGTATTCGGACATGGTGTGGAGGTTTTCAATCGCCTGGCTTTGTAACTGCAAAATGTCGAATTCGTCGTGGCCTTCCGGCAGTTGACTGTCGTTGATGATGCGCAGAATCTTCGGCTCGTCGATGGCCAGGCCGAAACCAATATAGTCGGTCAACCAGCCGTATGCATCGGCGCTGCCTTCGCCATGGTCAGCGAAATAGTCGGCGGCCCGCACAAGCGGCACAATGTTTGTCAACGAGGCAGGGTCAAAATCTGTCATGTTGACTTTCATGGTGTCCACGGTGTGAATGATCCGGTGGATGAGGTCGTCTTTGGTTTCGTCGGGAACAAGGGGGCTGGTCAGGCCGGGGTTCATGTGCGCGACGGTGCCGTCGTCGAAGTGGATGACAATCGAATCTACTTCATTGGGGTCGGCGGGTAGCGGTTCTTCGGTGACCTTGGCGATACCAGGATGCTGTTGAAGAATCCTTATTAGTTCTTCTCTGTCCATAAAATGTAATCCTGCTGGTAGGAAATGAAGGTCTTATTCGTTCCAGCATAGTGAATTTGTCACGGCCCGCCCGGGTTTTCCGGTTTCTTGTTTTCATGGGCCGCTTGACGACGCCGGTTGGCACCCACGTCTTCTGCAAGGTTACAACGCTAATTCTTGCAGCTGCCGCCATTCATCTGGGGTGGGGTGCGGCACGAGGAATCGGGGCGGATACACGCCTTCCTGCCGCTGATACAGTCGCGGCAGGCGTTCCATGAGTAAGGAGCTGGGCACAAAGATGCTGCCGGTGTCGTGGCGAAATGCCATGAGGCCGGTTGCGGGCACGCTGGTGGCCGCCGCATTGGTGTTCACGTACGCGATGGAGTAGGTTTCGGGCACGGAGTGCGAGTCGTCAATGTCGGAGCTCATGACCTCGAACGATGCCATTTCACAGCCGGTTTGTTCCCGAAGCAATGCGGGGATTTCTTCGTAGGTTTGGTGTCGGGCCGCCACCCGGAGCCGGCGGAGCCGCCGGCCCACATCGGTCGGGTCGTCAAAGACCGGCTCCACCCACCGGCCGTCCACAATGATGTGCGGCACCGGATAGACCACATCGTGGTAGCGGAATGCGTCTTCGATGACGTCCAGGAAGGTGGACCATTCGGATTCGGAGGATTCGGTGTTGACGAGGAGTATTTGGTTGCGCCGTGCGGGAATGACCACCCATTCGCTATTGGTGCGCTGGCGCAGACTCGATAGGAGGTTGCTCATGGTGGTGATGTCGGCGAACCAGGCGAGCTCGTGGCCGGCGGGCTGGTTTATGGTGAGGATGTTCGGGCCCAGGCCGATATCGCTCAGCGTCACCTCTCCAGCTAAGGCTTGCAGGTTCGCTACGGCGGCGTGACACAGTTCCATGTTGGTTGCCGCATCGTGGTTTGGGGGCAGGTCTTGGGTAGACACCACCCGGAGCGTTGTGGGCAGGTCAAAGGCTAAGCCAAAGCCGATGAAGTCGGTCAGCCACCCGAAGGCCTCAGGCGATGCCTGTTTCAGGTCAGCGAAGTAGTCGGCGCTGCGCACCAGCGGTAGGGTATCCGTGAGCGATGACTCCCTGGCGCCGGTTTCGGCTTCGGAATTGAAGACGAGTTTCAGGACCCGTTCCACGCATTCCGCTTCGGTTTCTCCCGGATAGGTGGGCTGAGCTACGTTCACGTTGAGGAGTTGGAGGGTGTCGTCGGTGAAGGTGATGGTGATGACGTCCCAATCCAGCAGGCCGTTTGGGGCCGGGCCGAAGGTGGCGGATTTAATATCGGGGTGGTTGGTGAGTGCATGCAAGAGGTGTTCTAGGTTCATGGCCCGAGTGTAACGAGCGAGCCGGACACGTTATGGGGAACTGCACCGGTGGGAAAGCAAAAGACGCCCAACCAAAACAGTTGGGCGCCCATAAAAAGAGGGAACGACGGGAATCGAACCCGCGTCTTCAGCTTGGAAGGCTGAGGTATTAGCCACTATACGACGTTCCCACGCTGTGACTTACAGTAACCGATCCACTGGGCATGTTCAAATCGCATCATCAATCCGTCATCAATACCGGACCAATCCCCCATTCTTGCCCATATTTTTTAGGGCATCTGAGAACGGTAGGGGAATAACTACCTAGGATAGGTACCAAATTGATTAATGGGTACACCCATTACCCCCTGGCATTTTTGTTTATGTGTACACGTTTATGACCAGCGGAAATGCTAATTTTACTGCTACTTTTACGATTAAGTAATAATCCGGTTTCAACGATAGGAGAATCCTTTAGGCCCAGCAGATTTTCACATAAATGAACGTTTAAGGATTCTATCAAAATAAAATTAGGTTCTCTTTCAGTTTATGGGTTAACATCTTGATTTATGAAGCCAACAATCATTGACGCAGATTCCGGTCGGGAGCTCTGGACCGCAATCGAATGCGCTACTTTCTCCGGTACAGCTCGCGGCACTTTTACCAGCTATGCGGGGCGAGGTCGTGCCCCTGTCCCAGTCGCAAAACACCACGGTCTCACATTGTGGGATTCTGACGAAATCCGCAAATGGACTGCAGAGCGTCAGGCGGCAAAGGCCGAAGATTAATGAGAAATCCATTTAAACTTATTTAAACCCGGTATCAACCAGCCGAATGTATTCATAAGGATACCTATTTGATTATCAAGTAATCATTGCAGGAAATGTGATTACCGGAGTTTTATTCAAGTTTACCTGGAACTCGCTGCTTCGGGCCAGTCGTTTCTGACTTCCCTTTTGCACCCCATTCTAGCAAGCCATCACCATGGTTGATGGTGCTGGAATATTTTCCCTTTGTTCCACCAGTTCCCAACTGTCAATTCTTCCGACGGTTGGGAACTTTCTCTTTTTCCACCACGTTTGAATAGGTAGGTAATCAATAGGCCAACCATTAATCACTAAAACATTGGGGATGCTTTGGGTGTCCCAAGGAGAACGGATCTTTTATGCTCGTCATATTATTCCTGTTAGCGCTAGTCGGCGGCTTCGCGTTCTGGGCAAATAGAAAGTCGAAGGCCCAGCTAGCGGCGAAAAACCAAGCAGAGCTTGACGATGCCATAGCCGATGCCCGGCGCTGGATTGAGCGCCTGGGTTCCCAGGTGCTATCGCTTTCCGGCACCGATGCGGCATCCACGCAGGCCATTGCGGATGCTTCCGAACGGTATAATGCGGCATCATCCCAGATTTCTACAGCAAACACTGCCAAGCAGGCGAAATTGGCCCGCGAGTCCGCACTGGAGGGGCTCTATTATATTAATGCGGCCCGCGGGATCATGGGCATGCCCCCGGGGCCGGAGTTGCCACTGTTAGAGGGCCAAAAGCAGGCCGGTAAAGTGATGGAACAGCGCACTGTTGAATACGAGGGACAGCAGATTACCGCATCCCCGGTCGCCACCGCCGAAACCCCTAATTATTATCCGGGTGGCACGGTTGCTGGGCGTCCGGTACCGGCCGGCTGGTATTCGCAACCATGGTGGATGCCGGCACTCACTACCGGCGTGTGGGCTGCCGGGTCGGCGCTGCTGTTTTCATCTCTGTTTCATCGCATGGCCGGTGTGGGCCCAAGTTTGAGTGCGGCGCTTACCGATGATGGGGACTTTGACATGCCCGATATACCAGAAGCATCCACTGATGATGGTGATGGTGACGGCGGTGGATTCTTCGACGGATTATTCGGGGATGGCGGCATATTTGACTTCGGGGGCGACGGTGACGGTGGTGGGCTGTTTGATTTTGGTGGTGATGGTGACGGTGGTGGCTCGTTTGATTTCTAGCCGCTGACCTGGCCAAAGATTAACCCGACCGGTCTCCCCTAGTGTTCTGGGGTGGCCGGTTATTCGGTGGCTTCGGGGATCTCGGGGGCCACACCGGTGTTTTCGAATTCGGCGAGGATGTCGATGCGCCGCTGGTGCCGGGGGTTTTCGCTCCACGCCTGGTCGAGGAAGGCATCGACGATTTCTAGGGCTTCCGCGTCGGAGTGCATGCGGCCGCCGATGCCGATGAGCTGGGCGTTGTTGTGCTCCCGGGCCAGTCGGGCGGTCTCTACGGACCAGGCCAGGGCGCAGCGGGCGCCCTTGACTTTATTGGCAGCGATTTGTTCCCCGTTGCCGGAGCCGCCCAGCACGATTCCGAGCGACCCGGGGTTATCGACCACCCCTTGGGCGGCTGCGATACAAAATGCTGGGTAATCGTCGTCAGCGTCGTAGGTGTGGGCGCCGCAGTCGATTACTTCGTATCCTCCCGC
>ERZ772874.1575-NODE-1575-length-11758-cov-17.909596_pt1 | contig 11758 bp, 9 predicted proteins | sample MGYA00580586_ERZ772874 | MGnify/ENA primary metagenome ERZ772874 (study PRJEB29015, sample SAMEA2737952) | human oral metagenome | biome: human oral; feature: human-associated habitat; material: dental | place: China | collected 2154 ... | reverse complement strand
GCGGCGGGGTGGTCATCGACCCGGAGGTGGTCTCCCACCTCATGAAGGCGGCCCGGGCCGCCGGTTCCGCGCAGGACATCACCGGTTCCGGGGCCGGTGAGGGAGCGGTGACAATGACGGGCTCGGTACCCGGCACGGCACCCGCACCGTCCGATCCCCAGGGACCGGTGATGACTGGAGCAGCCTCGCCGTCGACGCCGTCGGACGGGATCGCGACTGCGGCGCCGGGCGGAGCGGGCCTGGACCGGCTGACGCGGCGCGAGCAGGAGGTGCTCGAGCTCATGGCGCAGGGGCTGTCGAACGCCCAGATCGCCGAGCGACTGGTGCTCTCCGACGGAGCGGTGGCCAAGCACGTGGCGAACATCTTCCGGGGGCTGGACCTGCAGCCGGGCGAGGAGAACCGGCGCGTGCGGGCAGTTCTGGCCTGGTTGCACGCCCGCGCCTGAGCCTGGCCGCACAGCGCAGTGGTCACGGAGGCCGAAACGGCCCCCACGGCGTGCCTGATGTCCAAATCGGTGACAAAGAAGCCGACGCGGTCTTCAGACCTCCGACAGAACCGCGGAATCATGCGGTTCTTATCTGACACCTTGAACCCGTTTCGGGTCTTTGTCACCGATTTGGACACGAAGTGACCAGCACTGCGAAACTTCGACGGGGATTCCGACGCCGGCCGCCTTCCGATCACTGAGGTGGCATGGTCACGCAGTGGGCGCAGACGCAGCCGGCGCGGCGTTGGGGCGGTGTAGGCCCGGCTGCGGCATTAGGCTGTCTCCATGCGCCTCCACGTTGCCGACCACCCCCTCATCGATCACAAGCTCTCCGTCCTGCGCGACGAGAAGACGCCGTCGGCGGTCTTCCGCCAGCTGGTGGACGAGCTCGTCACCCTGCTCGCCTACGAGGCCACCCGCGAGGTGCGCACCGAGGAGGTGGAGATCCGCACCCCTGTGGCGCTGGCGCAGTGCCGCCGTCTGGCCGACCCGCGGCCGATCGTCGTGCCGATCCTGCGCGCGGGCCTGGGGATGCTGGAGGGTATGACGCGTCTGCTGCCCACCGCGGAGGTCGGCTTCCTGGGGATGAAGCGCGACGAGGACACCCTGGAGGTGGAGACCTACGCCAACCGTCTGCCCGACGACCTCTCGGGCCGCCAGTGCTTCGTCATCGACCCCATGCTGGCCACCGGACACACCCTCGTGGCAGCCATCGACTACCTGCTCGAGCGCGGGGCGCGCGACGTCACCGCGCTGTGTCTCATCGCCGCCCCCGAGGGGGTCAGGACGCTTGAGGAAGCGGTCGGCGAGCGGGCGAACGTCACGGTCGTGACCGCCAGCGTCGACGAGCGGCTCAACGAGCACGCCTACATCGTGCCCGGGCTCGGCGACGCCGGGGACCGCCTCTACGGCATCGTCGACTGAGCCAGCGGCACCCTCTATCGGATCGCGGCTCTAATCCGACGGCGGAGCCAGGCGCCGGTGGTCCGATTCGGCGACCTCGGGCCCTGGATTTCGTTAGGCTCGGGAGACATGACGACGGGGCACTCACCATCTTCCGGAGATTACGATGCCACGATGGCGGCCAGCAGATTCGCCTCGCCGCAAGACCTTGAGCGAATCGCGCAGGCCCGCCCCGACCTGCACTCGATCCTGGCGGCGAACCCGTCGATCCCGCCCCAGGTCCTCTCGGTGCTGGAGCGCTCCGACGATGACGTGGTCCAGGAGATTCTGGCGCGACGGACTGGGCAGGGTGCGAGCCAATCCGCCGGAATGACACCGCCCGCATGGCCGGGGCAGCCGCAGATTCCCGGCCAGATCGATGCAATGGCGCCAACAATGGCGGTGGCGCCCCAGCCGCAGCAGGCCTCTGGATACGGGGCGGCGCCCCAGGGCTACGATGGCGTTCCGCCGACGGCGCCCGGCGCCATGGCTCCGGGCGCCGCACCTCAGGGTTACGGATACGGGACGGGCGCCGGGCCCCAGCCAAGTCCCTTGCCACAGGATTCCTCTCAGGCGGCTCAACCCGTTGCTCTGCCGCCACCGTCCCAGCACTACTCGGCTCCGTCGATGCAGTCGGCGGCGCAGCCCATGGAGCAGCAGCCCGCGATGCCGCCCGGAGTACCGGCCGGAGCGCCGCCGGGATATATGCAAGGGCAGAGCCAGATCACGGCTCCGGCGTACGGCGCACCGATGTATGCGCCGACGATTCAGCCCCCGAAAAGACGGGGTCTCAAGGTACTCGCAATCGTTCTGCCGATCGTTCTGCTTCTAACCGGGGGCGGTGTGGCCGCCTGGTACTTCTTCGGATCGTCGAGCACGTCAGTAGTCACTTTCAGGACCTCTCTAATAGATTCTTGGGCCCAGGGCGCACAGGAGTCGTGGAGCGTCGACGTCGCCTCCGACGCCGAACCGTACGTTATTGGCGACTATTTCCTGACCTATGAGAAGTCGAGCAACACACTCACCGGATACTCGTCGCTGGACAAGGGGATGGAAGAGTCATGGCGCGTCGAGCTCGCCGACGACATCTACCAGTCCTCCTACGCCTCTTCTTCCCCCTCATTTCAGAACTGGGGAAACAGCAGACTCATCTATCGCCATCAGATGATCGACCTGAAAACCGGAAAGGAGAGCTCTCCCCCGTGGGGCGAGGAGGACTCCGCCGTGATCGCCGGCGGCGTAGCAATCAGCTGCAACTCCGACGACCGTTGTACCGCCTGGGAATCGCCGAGTAAAAAACGATGGAGCAAAACCATCAAGGGGGCGAAAGAGTTTGCAAAGCAATCCGCTGTGTCGAACACGGAGATCCTTACGCGGGGAGGAAAGGAGTACACCGCCTTCTGCAACATCGTGATCGACCTCAGGACCGGCGACACGATACACCTGGGAAAGAAGGGCGAAGTCTCAAAGGACACGGCCGTTGTCTACATTAAAGACGGATGGCTGCTCTACAGTAAAGACGAAACCTCATCAGAGGACAATCTGAAATGGGATGTCACCGTATATGACACTCAGGGAAACAAAAAGAGCAGCTACACAATAAAGCCCTCCGAGGGTAAGGATCCGATATTTCCGAACAACACCCTCCTTACAGCCGAACAACATCAAAAATACTTCAGTGAACGAGAATACGATGAAGCCCCTCTGACGATCTCCAGAGGCAGCTCCGGCGGCTGCGTCTCCAAACTCACCCCTAAGAACGGTCAGTCATTCTCCGCTCCCACGTCCACCAAGCACAGCTCCAGCAGCGATGATGACGACACCCCATGCCCGACGTACGCCTCGATCTCCTCACAAGGAAGCATCGTGAGCCTCACCGCCTGGGAACACAGCGACCCTAATTCTGCGCTTCTTCTCATGAACACCAGAACTGGAAAGGAGATCAAATTCAAAGAAATCGACTGGAAGAGCGGAGACTCGCTCATCATGGCAGAATATGATCTCATCATCGGTTATGATAAGGAGCACGGGAAGGCCATTGGCTTCAAGCCCGAGTCATAACCCAGCACCGCCTGGCACCCCGAATCCCGAGTAGATGGGTATCCGCGAGCGGGCCCCGGCGAGGCCGTCTTTACCACCTCGACGACCGTTCCGACAGCCCCTCATCGGCGTATCCGAGGTCGACAGGTCCCCATGGCTCGATTCGCGCCCTCACACCGTAAACTCCGGTAGGCTTCGAAGCTATGACAACGGGGTACCCTCCTTCTTCAGGCGACAACGACGCGACCATCGCGGCAGATGGATTCGCCCCTTCTCACGATCTTCAACGTATCGCGGCCACCCGCCCCGACTTGCACCCGATCCTGGCCGTGAACCCGGCGACGCCGCAGTCCGTCCTCGACCTGCTGGCGCACTCCGACAACGTTGCTGTCAAGGAGGCTTTGGCACGGCGGTCCAGACAGGGGACGACCCAGACGGATGAGGCTGCACCTCCAGCGCAGTCGCAGGCCTCGGAGCAGATTGACGCCATGGCACCGACGATGGCGGTGGGGGCGGCGCGGCCGCAGCAGTCCACCGGTTATGGGAGTGCGCCCCAGGGATACGGCGCGGTGACTGGGGCCCCGGGGTCAACGGACATCGCGCAGCCGCCCGGCGCCGACAGGCCGACTTCGCAGCCGTCTGTCCCTTCTGCTTCCCCTGTGGCGCAGCCGGGACCCCGGCAGACGGGCTCCATCGGATACCCGGCGATGAATCAGCCCGCCATGGGAGCACCACCCGGGCAGCCGGCCTTCAATGGCCCACCGGTGCAAGCTGCACCGGCACTACGTCCAAAGCGACGACGCGGAGCCACGGCGGTAGCGGTCTTCCTCCCCATCATCCTGGTCCTCGCCGCAACCGGCGGGGCGTGCTGGTACTTCTTCGGACCATCGGACGCGAAGATCATCAACCGGCACATCGAGTTGTCGGACGACTGGAAGGACGGCTCCGTCAAGAAGTGGGACGCCGACGTCGCGGCCAGCGCGACGCCGCTGGTTGTCGGTGACCACTTCCTCACCTACGAGAGTTCGAACCACACTCTGACTGCCTACACGATCGCCGACAGCGGGATGACGAAGGCGTGGGACCTCGAGGTCGGGGGCGACAGTTCGGACCCCTCCACCTCGTTCGAGTCGATGGCGTACTCGTGGGGCGATGACAAGGTTGTTTACGGGCCGACGATCATCGATCTGAGCTCGGGTAAGCAAGGTTCTGTACCGTGGAGCGAGAGCCAGTCGGCCATCATCGCCGACGGAATAGCCATCAGCTGCGACACTGAGAATCAGTGCACGGCATGGGAGTCCCCTCAGAAGAAGAAGTGGACCATCACCATCCCAGCCGAGGACGGGGTAAACTTCTCGTCAATGCGAGGCAATGTGAATGTTGTGACGCACAAGAAGCACAAGTACATCACCATCAATAACGTCGTCCTCGACCTTGCCGACGGCAAGACCAAGGTGCTTGGCGGGGACAAAGCGAAAGCGACGACCAACACCGACTACGCCGAAGATGGTTGGGTGGTCTACGAGAAAAATGCTCTTAACCCGGGCCCCGACGACCCATGGAGTGTCGTCGAGTACGATCTCGACGGAAAGCAATTGTCAGCTTACTTCGTGGACCCAAAGAAAGAAGAAAGCCCTCTCATTTATCCCGAACATTACCTTCTGACAATTAAGCAGATCCACGCATACCATAAGAAGAACGAGTCGCCCGCCCCCATGACGGGTCTTCGAGACTCAGGGTCCTCCTGCATCAATATGCTTGTCCCCAAGGTTGGAAAAAGCTTCACGATCCCCAATCTGGAGAAGAAGAAGGAGAACGAGGCTTTCTGCGCCTCCGGCGCCACACTCTCTCCAAAGAAGAAGGCGGTCAAACTCAAGGCACAAGCACAGGTCGATCCGAATGCCTTCCTTTATCTCATGGACGTCAAAAGGGAGAAACAGGTCGAATTTGCCGGGATTTTCTGGGAGAGAGGTGATTCTCTGATCGTCGTCAAACCTGACCTCATCATCGGCTACATGCGCGACCTGGGGAAGGCCCGCGGCTACAAGCCTGAACTGTGATCAGGTCGGCCTCGCACCCGTCTCCGAACCTCAGCGGAGACATTCCACGCGGCCGGATACTCCCCCTCAACACATGGAGACATTCCACGCGGTCGGGAACAGGATTCCCGTTCCCGACGGCGTCGATCCGGGCGGCGCGCGCCTACTTCATGGAGTTCAAGCGGCAGCAGGAGGGGCTGGCCCCGGACCGGCGCTTGAGCGTCGGCATCGTCTACTCCTACGCGCCCAACGTCGACGCGCCCGGTGAGACGCTGGCCGATGAGGCCGTGGACCCCTCGCAGCTGACCGCGGACGACCGTGCCTTCCTCGATGAGGCGATCCGCGACTACAACGCGCACTTCGGTACCGCCTACGACACGAGCGCGCAGGGCTTCGAGGGCTACTACGAGGACATCTCGCGGCGGCTGGCGGAGCGGACGATCGACCTGGTCATCGTGGTCAACATGTTCCTCACCGGGTTCGACTCCAAGACTCTCAACACCCTGTGGGTGGACAAGTCGCTGCGTACGCACGGGCTCATCCAGGCGTTCTCGCGCACGAACCGGATCCTCAACTCGGTCAAGACCTACGGCAACGTGGTCCGCTTCCGGGACCTGCAGGACGAGACCGATGAGGCCATCGCCCTGTTCGGCAACGAGGCCGCAGGCGGGCTGGTGCTCCTCAAGCCGTACAAGGAGTACCTAGAGGACTACCTGGAGAAGATCAACGAGCTGCAGGCGAGGTTCGAGCCGGGTCAGATGATCGCCTCGAGGCCGAGCAGAAGGAGTTCATCTGCCAGTTCGGGAAGATTCTGCGGCTGCGCAACATCCTGGCGAGCTTTGACGACTTCGGAGACAACGACGTCATCGGCGAAGCCGAGTTCCAGGACTACCGCAGCGTGTATGTGGACCTGTATGCCGAGATGCGGCGGGCCGCCGACGTGGAGAAGGAGGTCGTCAACGACGATCTCGTCTTCGAGATCGAGCTGGTCAAGCAGGTGGAGGTGGGCGTCGACTACGTCCTCATGCTGGTGGAGAAGCACCGGGGTGAGGCGGGAGATGGCGAGGATAAGGAGATCCCGGTGGAGATCCGCCGGGCTGTGACCTCCAGTCCCAGCCTGCACAACAAGCGCGACCTCATTGAGGACTTCGTGCACACGGTGTCGGCCTTCGGGGACGTGGGCGAGCAGTGGCGGGCGTTCATTGAACAGCGGCGCAGCGAGGAGCTAGCGGCGATCATCCGCGACGAGAGGCTGCGCGAGGGGCCGGCGAAGGCGCTGGTGGAGGCAGCCTTGCGGAACGGGTACGTGCCCACCGAGGGAACCGCGATCACGAGGATTCTGCCGCCCACCTCCAGGTTCCGCCGCTCGGCCGGCGATGACGGCCACGACGAAAAGAAGCGCCGTGTCCAAGCCGCCCTGGCCGCCTATGTTGAGCGATTCCGGGGGCTGAGTGCGATGGATTAGAGACACAAAAGCTCGGTCAGAGTACTCCGCGAATATAGCCTATAGCGAAGCCAAGAAGAATACGCAACGAAGGAGATGGACACGAACCTGGCGGACACTTAAGTTAGAGACAACTTCCACCACACCTTCTACCCATACGATCATCAAAGTATTCAGTCGAAAGGAAATCATGAAAATCGATTCCATTCACATAAAAGGATTCAGAAACTTCATCGATTGCGAAGTTGAGTTCGGCAAGCATACGCTCATCGTCGGAGAGAATGACATCGGCAAGTCAAATTTGCTTCATGCACTACGCATACTATTTGATCCATCTTTCAGCTCAAGAGACTTCGAACTTGATGAAAGCGACTTTAACATCACGTCCGAATGTTCCGAAGTCGTTATTACCGCAAAAATCATCGACGTCAGCGAAGATTGTTTGGTAAGCATATTTAAGGAAGCGCGAAGTGATGACGGCACCGTTTATGTCCGTTTTCAATTGAAAAAGGGCGAAGAATATATCTTCCTGACCGGACCTGAAACTGAAACCCTTGAAGAGACAGCCAGCAGATACTATATTCAGCATTTGCAAATGGAGTATGTTGCCAGCACCCGCGATCTATCGAATTTCCTAAAACGCCAACAAAACAGGCTTCTAGACATAGCGCGTGTGCAGAGAACGGACGAAGAAGAGCAGGAAGATCAAACAGCGCTTACGTCCATACAAGAGAAATTTGATGAACTCAATAACAAGATCAACGAGCTTCATTACGTTTCAGATTCCCTGAATGTTGTAAATGAGCGCATGACGGCTCTGTCCGCACTCAACGCAGAGCAGCAGATTCAACTCGTTGCAGGAAACACCGACGCGGGAGAACTCGTGGACAACCTGAAGTTGGCTTACCTCTCAGGAGAGGCTCCTCTAACATTTGGTGGAGATGGGCGTCGAAATCAACTTTATTTCGCAACCTGGCTTTCAAAACAAGAATTAGCCTCCAGCAATCAGCGCGAGAAAGTTGTATTTTTTGCTGTCGAGGAACCCGAGGCCCACCTTCACCCCCAGCAACAAAGACGCCTGTCGGAATACCTGTCATCGAATCTAGATGAACAAATATTAATGACAACTCATTCATCTCAAATCTTAGCACGTTTCACCGACGGAAAAATAGTGAGATTAGCCAAAGATATAAGCCACAAAAATACCAAGGCACTGAGCTATTCAACCAAAGTAGATGAAGCACTCAATAAGTTCGGATATCGAATGAATTCGATTACATCCGAGGTGTTTTTTTCTCGCGGTGTCCTCCTTGTCGAAGGTTCTTCGGAAGTAATGTTCTACACCGCATTAAGTGGCGCATTAGGCATAAACTTAGATCAGTTGAATCTTTCGGTCATATCGGTTGATGGCGTAGGCTTCAAAAAGTACCTCGACGTGTGCATCAGTCTTGAAATTCCCGTGACTATCCGTACCGATAACGACATATTTCGCGTCTACGGGAACAATGGTTGTATGCGGTACCGATATGCCGGAGTGGAGCGCGCGGTTGACCTGCTAGAAATTCTACTAGGGGACAGTATTTCAGAAGATACTAGATCTACTATCGAACAATACAAACATTCACTGGTTTGGGAAGGGGAGTTCCCAACCGAACAGAATAGTAAAGCCGCAGAATGCCTCAAAATGCTGGCCGAGGAACATGGGATTTATCTAGCTTTAAAAGACCTAGAAAATGATTTAAGCAGTGGTCCTCTACGAGATCAACTTGCAGGACACTATGGCAGACATGAAGAGAAGAAAATTGTAGAACAAATGCAGAAACGTAAAGCTGAGCGCATGTATGATTTCCTTAAAACAGAACCTGATCTAACTCTTCTAGCGAGCAATCCTATATCTGCCCCTTTGCGAGCCTTAGCTGGGAGGAACATCAATGTCGCTGGCACCGACCGATGAGCAACTCGTCGCGATCGAATACCCTTACAACAAAGCCATCACCGCAAGGCCAGGCAGTGGGAAAACCTTTACCCTCGCGCAGATGATCGTTAAAGATTCCAAAGATTTACTTTCATATCAAGGAATTATTGCGATTTCGTACACACGCAAAGCAAGTGCCGAATTAAAGGGGCGATGCATTCGTTATGGAGCGATACGAAACAGATCGTTTTATGGAACAATAGATTCATTCTGTATCAACGAAATAGTTGCCCCTTTTCTAAGTCGATTCCTTAAACGCTCAGTCGATCTGAAGATTATCGATTCAGTTAACAGCAATAAGTTTGATGAAAGAACTAAGGACGAGAAAGTAATCGAAGCACTTAAAACAGGTAAACTGCCAATCAATATGCTCTGCAGCGCGGCCGTGCTGATACTCGACCGAGTAGAAGCCGCCAAGTTGTATGTTAAAGCGCGTTACAAAAGCGTCTATGTCGACGAGTATCAGGACTGTGGAAGCTCACAGCATCGGTTAATAATGTGGCTGGCATCGATGGGGTTAAAAACAGTCGTTGTTGGAGACCTCGATCAGGCAATTTTTGGTTGGGCTAATAAAAGTCCAGAGTATTTGAGCAATCTAATCAGTTCAACTGACTTTAGGCACTTCGCTCTTACCAGAAATCATCGCTGCCACCCAAGTATCATTAACTACTCTCTCCGGCTTATAGGACACACTGACAATTTACTTACTACCGACGAATTGCGCGTGATTAGAGCTCGAATTATGCCTCTCAATTCGCCGCACTCTAGAAATTTAGTAGGTACTGACGAATCATCGATAGCTCAGGCAATTGAAAGATTCCTTCCTAATATCAAGAATAAGTACAAAGTCCAAAAATATAGTGACTTTGCTATTCTTGCACGATCCAATGCCACATTAGTTCGATTTCAAGAGGCGCTAACTGTTCCATCTAAACGTCACGCAGACAGCGTGCTCGACAGAGGTATCAGCAAATGGAGACGGGTGTTCATTATGTTACTTGAGATGTACTTTTCGCCCAACAGATTTGTCGACAGTTTTCTCGACGATTACTCCAACCTCTATTCTAAACCTAGCACACGCGCCAAAACAAAGCTGCTTGTATTAAAGTACTTATCTCTCGCACCTGGGAAACTGTGCGAGGAAACGAGTCTCGCTGTCGAAATAGCTAAGCGTTGCGAGCCGCGAGGGTTCAATGGCGAAGATATTGAGGCATATCAGAAAGTAGTGTCAGATTCGAGCGTTACAGCAATGTATTATGGGCCCCCGAAGGACAACGAAGTCAACCTATTAACATATCATAAAGCTAAAGGACTGGAATTCGACGTGGTATTCTGTCTTGACACCTACGAGTACGTTATACCTCCCCCCAATTGCAGAAAAACAGATAGTGCCTACAAAGACGCCCTATCTCTGCATTATGTTGGAATAACAAGAGCGCGGAAGGTCTGCTATATCCCAATAGCGACTCGCCGCCACAATTCGAAAGGAGAATTACGGGATGCTAGCCCTTCTCACTTCTTCAAACTTAACGACATCAATCATCTGAGACGTGAAGTAGAATGGTGACACTCTGGTCCACCGATATATACCATGCACTTCCGAAGCACGGAGAACGTGCACTCTCGAAAGCACTCCATGGAGTACTCGGCATTTTCTGTCAACACAGCTATAGACCTCATACATCAACCACCAGTCTTGTACCGGGCAACAACAATATGGACGCGGTCGCGCAGGTGGAGCTTGGCCAGGTGCGGCTGACGTTGCGGCATACAGAGACAGGCTGCAGCACGAGTCTGCCAGCGTCTTTCTCGTCCGATACCCCCGCTGTGCCAGGCACGACTGAACTTTCACAGCCGTTACGGCAAGCAGCGAACGTCAGAGTTCAGTTCTGAGAGCGGAGGTCCCTAAGAACCTTGCGTGCCTCGGCGGGGTCCTCGTCATAATCGCCCATCGCCTGAGCATCGGCCACCATGTCCGACAGGGCCTCATTCGCCGCCCGACGCTGACGCTCACGGAACTCCAGCACGTCAGTGAGGAACAAGCGACGATGCCGTCTGACCTTCTCAAACGGGATCTCGCCGGCCTCCAACATCCTGACCAGCGTCGGCCGCGAGATACCCAGCATGTCAGCCGCCTCCTGCGTCGTCAGACGCTGGTCCTGCGGCGCCACCGTGACAGCCAGACCTCGACGCATCGCATCTACGGCTTGCTGCAGGGCCTCAGCCGCCGCGGAGGGGAGTTCAATCGTCTCACCATTGACGGTCAGCGCCGCACCGGAGAAGGCCTCAAGCGCCGCCTCAAGCTCGGCGAAGCGCCCGGCGACATCCTCCTCAGGTAGGTAGGTCCTGCTCTCAGTCGTCACGGTCATGATGCACTCCCACACTGCTGCTCGTTCATCGTTTTCGAGTTGGGCGTTTTGAGCGAATTGACTGTAAACCTCAGCAGGCGTCAGCACAAGGCAAGGCGCTGTCGCTTCTGCCAGCTCCATGGCGGCCAGCCGCGCACATCGAAGACTTACCTTCGCACCGAGGACGTATCTTTCCCGCACACGACGACGGTCAGACCCCAGTGATCTGCGGGAAGACGCAGTCCTCGCGGGACAAGTACGTCCCCGACCAAGGGCAGCACCCCAGTCATTATCAAAAACCTACAAGTTTTACTGTTTTATTAGTCTATTCAACATTAGAGAACTCTCACGCTCACCTGTGGTCCATCTAGGACTGACTCGTGACAGTTGAAGCATGAACACCTCACGCCGCATCCTCGCCCTGGCCCTGCTCATGCTCGTCCCGGTGGCGCTGGCGCTGGCCGCCGAGTTCATGGCCGTCG
>ERZ772874.1574-NODE-1574-length-11759-cov-13.001623_pt1 | contig 11759 bp, 8 predicted proteins | sample MGYA00580586_ERZ772874 | MGnify/ENA primary metagenome ERZ772874 (study PRJEB29015, sample SAMEA2737952) | human oral metagenome | biome: human oral; feature: human-associated habitat; material: dental | place: China | collected 2154 ... | reverse complement strand
ACCCTCGGCAGCCGAATTGCTACCGAGGGTTCGAGTAAGCATGAGATGGCGGAGATCTTGCAGGCTTACTCCAGATACGGCTACACGCTGGTGGCGACTCGACGGGCGTTAGAGGCGGCGATGGCTGGAGGCAGGCAGCCTGAGCAGCGGACAGACCTCAAGCAGCGCAGCCTCCTGGTGCGGTTCGGGCGGCGAGGTGTCGAGCAGCTAGTGGCCGACCATCTCGACCGCGGACTGACCTACACGGAGATCGCCGAGAAGTACGATGTGGCGCTAAGCACAGTCAGCAAGTACATCCAGCAGGCCAAGCGCCAGAAGGCAGAGGCAGCCGTGTAAGTCCCGAGCGACAGCTGCAACCGCGTCACAACGAGCTTGCTACGCACTGACACCCATGAACACTGCTCATGGTTTCGGTCCTCTGTGACGATAGACAGCGTACCGACGCTTCCTACCGTCTTTCGTGTATGTCGTTACTTCGCCTACATCCTTGAGTCGTTCCAATAGTCTATCGACGCCCATAATTTCGTCGACATGGACTCGCGACACTCCCTTTTCAAGAAGATCACTGTAGGGTTGTCCTAATGCCATCACAATATTACGAACATCGGAATCGGACAGAGTATCTAATCCTGTGACGAGTAGCGGTACGACTACATTGGGCTTAACTCCTTGGTTGAGCAACCAGATCAACGCGTCGCCGTCGACGGTTAAATCCTGTTGGCTAGCAGCGTACTCCGCGAGCGACGTCAGGTCTTCGACATCCATTCCATAGCAGTAAGATGAGATGCTGTTGATGATGTTCTGCTTAACTTTGGCCGGAACTAACTGGCTCTGAACTATTGCAAGAGCATCACCCCCAACCACGTTGACATCCATGTAGTCAGCAAACCGTTGCGATGAAGCGATCACAAACTCACGGTATGGCCAGTCAAACCCCCTTATTAACTCGTAGGAGGCTGTGTTGTCAGCAATCAAACCAGCCTTAATCAGGTGCCCAACCAGTTCGCCTTCTTGCACTCTGATGTGGGACGCCGGAATCGGCTCGACGTGACCTATGGAAGCGACCAACGCCACGCGCTGTTTAGCAGAGATTTGCTCTTCCTTTAGGCCAAGAATTGCGGTAGCAAGTTCGATATATTCATCGCCACTCAAAGCATCACCCTGATTCTCGATTGAAGAGTGCCGCTCCAGCAACTCAATTAGAGCACTATCAACACCGCGCTTACTAACATACGGCCACAGGTTCGAAGTTGTCACGGCGAGGCGGTCGTGGGACGCCAACATCGGCCAACAGTTAGACGGCAAACCATCTAGATCGATAGACCAGTCTCCCCCCGATGACGCCAGTAGGCTCGAAAGTAGCGGGAACGCTTCGCTGTCGTCCAACTTCACGTTATCTGCCGCCAAATCTTCCGGTCTCGTACTCGCTGCAACATCAAGCTTCACAACATCAGCGATGACCTTCGCCGTGTCGACTGAGCCAACCAATGCCGACAACTCGCCACTCTTGTCCTCAGCGATGATGACGAAATACGCTTCGAGTGACCGCAGAAGATAGGCGTAGACAGAAGGCCGTTTCCGAGAAAGCACATCCAGAGATGCCTGATTGTCACCTGACATAACCTCCAGATTACGGCGGTTAACTTCATAGCACTCGTTATCAATCAGATGCTCACGCAACTTCGAGTCGACTTGACCAATATCGGAGAACTTCACGCCAGCTTGTGCCATGAGCATCGCAAGCGTATCCACGGTTTCGTCGGCAATTGGATTCGCGAATGTGGCCATTGCTTCATAATGCCGCTCTACAAACTCTTTAAGTAATGACGTGCCATAATCAACGTCAGGAGATATGGAGCGAAGCGCAACATCAACGTATCCAACTTGTTGGTCGTTTGGTACGCCGCGAAGTCCCACGAGAACATCAAATATTCTGGGACATCTTGGCGCCAACTCGTCGATCAAAGAGTTTTGATTATAATTGGGCGTATCTGAAGTGAAGATTGCTTGAAGGAGTATGTCGGCATTGTTGCTATCTTTTAGCATCGACCCGATGACGGCTTCAAAGTGACCTCGGTACTTGTCCTTGTTCAAGAGGAGATAGTTGAGGATTGCGACATTGTATGCACCTGGACGGGCGAACTCCTCCGGTTCAATTGCCGAATCCGAAAGGAGCTGTCTCACGTCCTCGGCGCTCAATAGGTAGTTCACATTCATCTCACTTTGCTCCATATGTTGGAGCCGAAAGGTCATCGCGTTAGCGGACAAGAATGTATCATGGTAGGTCGACGCATAAAGGACAAAGTTTCGATCAATGTAGCCGTAGCGAATGAGGGCCGCAGCCAGTTCTGATCCAAGCAGTGTTTTTACGTATTTAGCAAACGGAAATGGCTCCGCAGTACGCGCCGAAGTTACCGTGGCCGATGAATCAGACATCAATTTGGCCATGGTAGCAAGCCTATAGCGCTCGCGCTTGCGTTCTAATTTTGTCAGACTTGACTCAATATCATTGCGTATTTCGCTGTTTATAGGCGCAGCGAAAATGCTTTTTCCTACGAACTCTTCCATCTCGGTTTTGTTAAAATACAGCACAGTCACTTGACTTGAGTATAGGCCGTGCCGGTATCGAACAACGACGGGCTGATTATTCGAAACTTTTGACAATACATCCCAGAAAGGAAGCTCGTTGATTTCGTCTTCAGGATATTCGTAACTGTCAATTTCTACGCTGAATGACTCGACATTTTCGGCGCTTCGCGCAGCGACCCACTCGACCATTTTTCTTAACTTAGATGCACGTTCTTGAATATCGCCCGCTTCGACATTAGACTCTAATCGTTTTTCAAGCGCATCATACTGGTCATTTATTCTGCGGATACAATCGTCTCTCACTCGCAAACTTATCCGGTAGACTTCATCAAGTTTACTCTGTCCAAGATGTATCCTCTCAAAGTCCTTCAAATGGACAGACTTGTAAAGCATGAGTGCAAACAGCTTGTCAGGCTCGAGTTTGAGACTGTTGCCTTTAAGTACAAGTCGTGAGTATATCTTGTACTCATTGCATACGCTGCGAAGGAGACGAAAATCTGGGATGTACTTTGCGACGCGACCGATCAACTTCCCCGAGACTTCGGGCTCTATGCCCTCGAGCTCTTGACGCATCAAGTCTCGTGCGCTTCGGTGAGTTACAAACGGCACGACGGGGATGATGACATCAAAGAACTTCGTGCGGTTAGCCCTTTGAATCTCCTGAATTGCCCTGTCGTGGGTGCCTTTCGCTACTTCACCGGTATCAGTGACTGTCTGAGGCTCGAAAATTGAGTCCTTCATTGCGTAAACGAAGACTATCTTGTTTTTGTCAGACTTACTCTTTTTGTCTTGGAGTTGCTCGGCATTATTCAGTATTGTGTTGAGTTCACGCAACTCTTCGAAGATCTGCCAGTTGCTGAACCGATCGATATCTTCAAATACGACGACGCGACATGTCGACATCTCAAAAAAGTAGATTATCTCGTCAAGATATCGGTCAAAATAGCTGTCACTTTCCTGTGATAACGTGACAGTTGCAGGGCCAGCAGTAAGTTTGTCGAAGCGCACCTTACCTTGAAGTAGATGACTAGCAACTTCTGTTGCTATCAACATCAATAACCAAACTCCAGCGAACTTGATCCCAAAATCACACCAAGACGAGTTCCTGACCTTCGGTATTTTTGCGAACCCTCCGATTACCGCAATAATGACCGTCAGGACGAGTCCAATCAGTGCAGATACTGGCAGGAAGTGCTTCCAGTCAAATTTCTGTATACGCCTAAATTGCGATGCAGGCAACTTGTTTGGAGGCTTCCGATAGAGCAGTTGCTTGACAATCTCTTTCTGGATCTGATTAGTCTGCGGAGAGATCGCTCCATCAGATGATTGAGTAGATTTCGACTCAGTTGGTTCACTGAACCCCAACGTCGAAAGCGAGATAAATATTGCGTCGGGATGATGCTTTCTGAAGCCTTGCAGGATAGAACTTTTGCCGACGCCATACGGCCCACTTAGGGCGATGTTTGTTACCTCGCGCTGTCGAACAGCTTGCTTGAGAGCTTCGACATACATGTCATGCTGCTCTGACTCGTGGTGTGGGCGAAGCGACTTTAGTTCTCGCATCTTTTCACCGCTAAGGCCTTCATCTTTTTCAGATGACACGCTACCATTACTTGTCATTGTATATCTTCTTCGTAGATTCTAACATTTTGCGGGTTTTAAGTGAATAGCCAACTACTCTGACACGCTTCAGGTTGCACGGGTCTGCTCGGATTTTCATCAAGCGTTGTTGCATGAGAAGTTCATGCTGCTAGTGTTCCACTTGAGTTGTGAGAAGGTCGAGCAGCGGTGGTTACAAATAGGTCACGGTAGAGAGTGGCGGCCAACATGCTTCTTTGCATGTTTTAGTTCGTTGTGAGTGCTGCTCGCGTCCTTACTGCTCTAGACGGCCACTAAGTCGTGCGTAGGATCGTGTGTTGGGACAGTATTCGGGAGCCGTCATCGTTGGCCTCAGAAGCGCCGGTGCGTCCACCTACTCACTTAGCTCTCCCACCAGCTCCTCCACCCGCATGTCCAGCGCCGTTGCCAGGGCGATGAGGGTGCGCAGGCGTGGGTTCATCGGGGTGCCGGGGCGGGACTCACCCTTTTCGAACTTTTGGTAGGTGTAGGTGGAGATGCCGGCGGCGTGAGCTAGGGCTTCTTGGCTGAGGCCCTTGGCGATGCGGGCGCGCTGGAGCCGCAGGCCGAGCTGGCGGGCGATGGGCCACCACTGCTCGTCTTGGCTGGTGGAGGAGGAAGCGCGCACGATCACCAGCGTCGAGCGGTCACCAACTTGGCACCACCATACATGTATGGCAATCTAGGGATGTCAGCTGAGATGGAGGGAGGTGAGTGGCATGGGTGGCGACTGACCACGCGCCCCATGTAGGGGCCAATTCATCCCATGGCTGCCCTGTACATGGCAGCTGGGCGGTGTCCGTCAGGCTGCGCGAGCTTGGCGGGCGTCGTCTTCCGTGGCTGGTACTGCCTCGATGGCGTTCTCAGAACTACCGGCTGAACGTGGTGCTCTGGCATCGGTATCGGGAGCAACCTCGCCCCAGTCGTCCTGCTCGTCTGGCAGCGTCCAGACGAAGACCATGCCAGCTCGTGGGAAGAGCCAGCCGTCGTAGCGGTAGCGCAGCGTTGGTGCGTCTGGCACTTGGGTGAGGCGTCCTCCTTCGCCGATGGAGGCGAAGTCGAGGATGCGCATCTGGCCGACTTGCTTTGGGTCGTAGCGCAGCTCGACGTCGAGACCGCGCGTGGGGCGGTCGATGTCCAGGTGCACCACATGGCCACTGCGGAGCGTGCGGGTGCGGAAGCTGAAGGAGATGACGACCGCCTGCTTCTGCTGGATGACCCGCTCACCAAGATCAGCGGTGTAGACCTGGGAGACCTCATCCACCTGCCGTGTGAACGGTACCGGCGTGCCGTTGACGGTGAACTGCTCCAGGGCGAAGACCTCTGGATCGGAAACGGCCAGGCCGGGCACTGGCCGGCGGTACCACACACTCGTCTCTCCACGCTCGGCTACTAGCTGGTCGTAGCGCTGGCGGTCGGAGACGACGGCGAACTTGCGGAAGCGGTGCCGCGGCGTGACGGTGTACTCCCAGCGGACACGTAAGTCGAAGAACGGGGTAGGAGCACTGCTCCTACCCCTTGGTATACCAAGGGCCGCATCGACACGGGCGTCGTACCAACGCTCCTCGGCAGCCATCGCCTGGTGGCGAATGTCGGCATAGACCTCACGGCCGAAAGCCGGGTCGCCGAAGCGCAGCCCCAGGCTGGTACGTGCCAGATCATCCAGCAATTCGGGTGTGGCGATACGCGCTACGTCCTGGCGGTCGAAGCGGAAGGCTTCTATGACGGCATCGCGCAGGGCTGGTGCTTCCTCATGGATTGTCTGGCGGAAGCGCTCGGTCACTGCCCGTTCCTGATCGCGCCGGAAGGTGTACTCGAAGAACGTTGAAAGCAGCCCCGCACCAAAGAGCGTGCCACCCAGCTCTCCCAGCGGCAGCGCATGCAGCCACTGCCAGTCTCCCAGCCGCAGCGGCGCAAGCCAGGCGTTGAGCATCATGAGGAGGATGCCCGCCAGAGTGAAGGAGACGGCGAGGAGGGCGGTTTTGAGGCTACGGAGGCGGTGGTGGAGGGATGAGGGAATGATAGGTGGGCATGAACATTCTTATTATAGCATTTTGAACAGATCCTCCCTTTTCAATCAAAACCAATTCGCGGCACTATAGACACTATCCGATCCAGCAACCCTTCAACATAAACGTGGGACCTAATATTATGAGGTTTACCTGAATAGAATGTTCAGAGCCAGGCAAACCACACCTGAATAATGATGACTATGAATATTAGCAAAAAAATCGATGTAGACACCAAAATTATGAGTAGAGCGCAACAAGATCGACCTTCATTATGTCGCTTCTTGCTTGGATTACCTTTATTATGTTGCTTCTCACTTGGATTAACGAGCGCTTCGTCGTCGTCGAACTTAATTTCGGACATTGAGATATGCACTTGTCGTTTTATGTCTTTTTTGAAGACGCACGAACTCGAGATTATGTACGTGAACATGGCAATACTAATCGACGCTAAAAAAAATACTCCAATTAAACCTATTCCGGCAAGCATTTGTTGCCAACTAACAGTGTTCTTGCCAAGTATTTGAGTTAAGCAAAGTTTCCCGCGCACTCCCAAATTTAAGCAAAACAAGTTCTCCATGTGTTTTTGTGGGAGAACCGCAATTAACATGCCTGTTACAACGAGCACCACTGAAGAGAATGCGAGGAACATTCTAGGGAAACTAAGTATTTTTCCAACGAGTGCATGTTCGGATTCTTTTGCAATAAAAATTACCGTGATAAATGGTCCGATTACTGCGGTACCAGTAAAAGCCGCAGCGTTGTGAGCAACAGCATCAGGACCAGAACATATTGCAATCACCGAAAACAGGAACTGTAAAACCGAGACGAACAGTGCCGGAATGGGAAAGTTTGCAAGTTTAGGATGCAACAATACTTGTACAGTCCGCTGCTTTACATTCTGATTTCTTATCAACAACGAAGCACGCTCATCATTATGGTTTATTAACAAATCGTCGGAAATATGGCCTCCGACCCCTATCTCTTTTCTATCGGTGCTCGATTCACTTACGCCCGTTTTTTTATTTCCAACGAATTCACTAGTGTCTTCGAACAACTTGACTTTAGTTAGCACGGTGCCGGGTGGCGCTACAAATTGAATGTGCCTTGTAGAATCCGTATTTGCCCATCCATGAACTACATTAAATTCGATCAAGGCGCCAAGAAACCCAAAATTTTCTGCTGTTGAGCGAAGATCCCTCCGATGTTTACGGAGATTTGTATCCTCCGTAGGAGCACTACTCGAAACGTCAACTAACGAACCGGAAGTTTCCCCGTTGGTCGTTGTATTCTCTGTTGTAGTTGGTATTTCTTCACGGAACGTCAGCTCCCGCGAAGTGCCACTGTTGTCGGCATTTAATACATTTGGATTATTGGCGACAGAATCGGTTGTGGAAATTAAAGAGTCACTTAGGCGGACTTTTATGATCGATTTACAGTGCACTCCGTTTACTGAGAATGGGTGTTCGACGCACTGAATATAGTAGTCTTTTAATAAACTCAAGAGATTGCTGAGAGGTTCTCTTTCTGACAAACTATCGATTCCATTTTCTGATACTTCCTTTAATATACGTTGTTCGCCTTCTGTTTTTTCTTTTTTCGAGGGCGATCGTTTGTGCCCGAGGAAATAGGTCGACAAGTCATACAGTGTTGATGCATTTCCTGTGTAGCCCAGTTCTTTCGCAAGACCGACGATAATATGGGCAGAGACATCTATGTTCACCTTGCGGCGACAAAGATGCGCGGGAGACTTATTATCAATAACGGTATCTACATCGAATATGGGATGTTTGCGGAGAATGAGAAGTGGTATGACGAGACTGAACTTTGCGTTATCCTGAAGTTCAGACGAGTCTTCTGAAACACAATCTTCTGCAAGACTAGTGACTTCTTCGTCATTCACACACGACGCCAGCATCTTTAAAGCGCTATTGTCTATATCGAACGTGATTGATCGTTCCACTCGATCCGAGTCCAGTAGGCGATGTGTGTCAACGATTCTTACAATATGACTTCTTTTGTGCCAGAGCTCCCAATACTTTTCGGCATTCTTTCGATACTTCATCGTCATTCGTTTCCTTAACTATAATATTGTCGTAAAAAGTTACCTGAACAGCAGATGCAGCTATCAAAGAAGTCGGCGTTATAATCTGACCAATACAAAGGTAAATTATGGCCTCTGTCGATGTGGAATGAGCGAACAGCCTTGCCTACGTGAAGGGTTTCACCACATTACATTCAACACTATCGTACAGAAAGACCATAGGAGACATATTTTCGCAGGGAGGCAGTAACATACCTGCCAAACAAGGCGTTCGCCGTGTCCCTAAGCAACTTCACAATCTCTCCCGCCGCCATCAACCGGTTTATGAACCGGATAGAGAGGATTCGGTGAGCGATGGGTTTCGAGAGTCAAGCCGTGAGCTTTCCACAGAACCACCAGGCTCTAACCGCAGCCTAGCGTCGAGAGAATCGCGCTTCTGGATCAACTTCAGTCTGTGTAATTGGCGCAGGGCAGATACGATGCCACAACAACTTATCGAACATGCGCACATGTTTAAAGATGGCCGACGAATTCTGGAAGGGGTGTAGTCGTTGTCGACCTCGATCTTGGCGATCTCATCGATATCGTCAGGCACGTAGGCCGAACCCTTCGACCACACCTCGGTGAGAGCCAAACCATTCCTCAAATGAGATAGCCTTAGGGCGGTGTTAGGAGCAAGTCATCATGCATGCTCAAGCCCACGACGAAATCTCCAATTAGAAATACAGTAGAGAGTTCCAATCACTACGATATATGTTGCGGATTGTTGATTACTATCCGGCGACAGAAGACACTATTTCGAATCGATGGGTTTTAACTCGCTCAATACTATTTAACTGTTCTTTCAAATCTCTGATTATTTCAATAACCTCGAATTGCAGAGCAACAATTGCGCGATGCTTTTCATTGTCTCCTGCCGCAACATCGCATTCGCGTTTCGCCAAATATCGAAGTAGCTCTTCATGATAGTGAACTTTGGTGCGCAGAACACTAACTCTATCTCGACTTTTCGCGCTAACACCCTTTAAACCGTCATAAAGCGCGTCAGAAATCCGAATTTCTATCGGATTCCCTTCATAGTCTTCACTGTTTGTCAGTACTTTAACACGTTCAACATTTTCTGTACCCGACTTATTTTGGGAAGACTGCTTTGCCCCTACAGCAGAGCCGATTCGCCTGTGCTCAATTTTTTTTCCAATTCTAAGCGCTTGACGAAAGGTCGTCGCAATCTCTTTGACTTTTCTAGAGAAAGAAGTTTCCACTGCAATTGCTGTGCTGCTCATTTTCATTCCATTGAGTATATCTGCTGGCGTGTCGTCACCAGCGCTTGAATTATTTGCTTCTATATCTCTCAGATAGTACTCGCACAAATGACACGAAACTGAATCGCATGCTGCAGAACCAATTTCCAGAAACTGTATCAATTTGAATACCTTCACGTTCATTCTGCTCTCGCTGGGAGAGTTTTGGTTCAATAGACGCTGAAGTAGGAGCATCAGATCGCTGAATGGGATATTCAAATGTAGACATTGCATGTTGACCTTGATTACGTAGTTATGAACTAATAGTATATAACTACACCAAATTATGCAATACTATTTGGATAACGCTGTATACAGCATATCCGTGATGAGCGGTACTATCTATGGAGTTATGTGGGTGAAAGCGCTTATTTGCTCTGGTGATGGTATCAAAGTAATTGAGGTAGGCACTTGGTGCTATCCAACTAGTGGAGCTCCTGCCGGAGTTATTCGAAACAGCGTTTGACGCCAACACATAATGGGTTGCATCTCAGATAAGCCTCGCTGTGGACAGCCTTCAGAAACTAAGTCTGTAGTAGATGCATTTTGCACAGTCGTCCCGAAATAACTGGTTTTCAAATACTGCGGTCTAATCCGTGCATGAGGATGCGAGGCTTCTGAAGTGCGTAAGGATGCGGGTCGCGATGGACACCAATGCGACGAAAGGAGGATAGGGCGCCGAACGCTCAAGGTATTGTGGTGCAGCACGTGGGCTCGTCGTGTGGCACTTTGAAGGCTGCAGGTCACTTGCGCTTTCAATTCTTGGCGCATGACTCCTCACTCTCGGTTGTGTCTGCTGATGCTCCTGTGGTCGCTATCCAGTCTAGGGCACCAACCCGTAAACTTACTGATGTAGTTCCTGTGTGCCGCGTGATTTTCATGGAATCTCACGACAGTTTGTGAGGAAACCTTCAAGTAGGATCGCTCAGGAACGACACAAACCTAAGCGCAACTCTTTTGGAGGCACCTAGGTTCGTGGATGTCATGCTAGAGAATGCTTACTGGGAAAGCAAGTATTTGTGCTACAGATCACCAACTTGAGGTTAAATGTTTCTTTCGCATTACTTCGGACACTTACTTTCGTCTAGGTCTTGCACCCCCCATGCAGGCTCGGCACCACCTCTCTGACACTGCTGGTGACGTCGCGCCAGACCAGGCTGACCTCGGCGGCGCGTTGGCGGAAGGTCTGAAGGCGCACTAGGTAGTGGGGGTCGACCACCCAGCCGGTGAGCTGCCAGACCGGCCAGACAGGCATGTCCCACAGCACCCGCACCGCCAGACAGGGCAGGTACGGCCCGGGCGCCGTCTGGACAGGCAAGCCATCCAGGACAGCCCGGGCGCGATACTGCAGCTGCCCATCAACGCCGGGCTCGCGGTGGCCAACGAAGGCCGGCAACTGCGCTACCTCACCATTGATGCTCACCACCGGCTCACGTACGGACTGCGCTTCCATGACGCAGTCCAGCACCACCGTGGCACTGCCTGCCGACTGAAACAGCCAGATCAGGGCAAAGGGACGCCGCTCCGCCTCATCACGCAGGGCAGCCGCCAGCATCGCAATGCCGCGATCACTGCGCCGCAGCGCCGTGCGCTCATTGCAGTGAAAGACCTCCGCATAGCGCGCCAGCCGCTGCTCCAGCGACACCTCCGGCTCAGTAACACCAACGTCTCCTAGCCAGAAGAAGGCTCCCACGTCACTGAGCGGGTCTGTGCCCAGCTCTTGGCGCAACTGCTCTAGCCGCGCCACCACCCGCTCCACCAAGCCCAGCCCTGCGGCATCGACCAGCCAAACCAGCGGCGCCACTCGCACCGCCCACGCCCCCTGGCCACGGCGCAGCACCCGCAGCTCGGCCACGAGCCGCTGGCGCAGCGGATCGTGCAGTCCACCGTCCTTGGCCATAGGGCCCAGGGTGCCGGTTTTCTGTCAGTGACACCACCACCTAGCCAGCGCCAGGCTGGAAGCACCAAGGCCACAGCACCGCATGCGCCGCGAGAAACGGCACCAGGACGCGGCAAACCAAACCCGACCGAACCGCGCTGACCGTGGCCGCACTCCGCTGGTGGCGGCCGCCGCCACCCTTTACGAAAGGACACCCTCATGCCCACTACCGACCACTCCGACCACCTCACCGGCCCTCAGCCCGCTGCGCCCGTCCTGCCGATCGCCGAGCTCTTCGCCGCCGATCTGCTCCCACCACG
>ERZ772874.1570-NODE-1570-length-11794-cov-6.145157_pt1 | contig 11794 bp, 11 predicted proteins | sample MGYA00580586_ERZ772874 | MGnify/ENA primary metagenome ERZ772874 (study PRJEB29015, sample SAMEA2737952) | human oral metagenome | biome: human oral; feature: human-associated habitat; material: dental | place: China | collected 2154 ... | reverse complement strand
TTTACAAAGACGCAGAAGCTACAGTATCACTTTTGACAATCACATCTAACGTTGCTTACTCTAAACAAACTGGTAACTCACCAGTCCACAAAGGTGTATACCTCAACGAAGATGGTTCTGTGAACTTGTCTAAACTTGAATTCTTCTCACCAGGTGCTAACCCATCTAACAAGGCAAAAGGTGGATGGTTGCAAAACTTGAACTCACTTGCTAGCTTGGACTTCAGTTACGCAGCTGACGGTATCTCATTGACAACTCAAGTATCACCTCGTGCGCTTGGTAAGACTCATGATGAACAAGTGGACAACTTGGTAACAATCCTTGATGGTTACTTTGAAAATGGTGGACAACACGTTAACTTGAACGTTATGGACTTGAAGGACGTTTACGACAAGATTATGTCTGGCGAAGATGTTATCGTTCGTATCTCTGGTTACTGTGTAAATACTAAGTACCTCACTCCAGAGCAAAAGACTGAATTGACTCAACGTGTCTTCCATGAAGTTCTTTCAATGGATGATGCATTGAGCTAATGTAATAAGTCATCAAAGAAAAGAAGATTGGATGTTCTCCAGTCTTCTTTTTAACGTTATCACAAAATTTTTATGAAGAAGCTTCTGAATTTTGCTATAATAAAAGAAAGTTTAGAAATACTTGGAAAGAGATTATGGAAGAGTCAAAAGATTTTAATCTAGCAGTGGATGTCATCATGCTAGCAGGGACCCTCTTACTACAAAGCGGATCTGAAATATATCGTGTAGAAGATACTATGATTCGCATTGCACACTCTCAAGGGATTATCGATTGCAATGCCTTAGCAATGCCTGTTGCTATTTTCTTCTCCATCGAGAATACAAATATTTCTCGTATGAAACGTATTGTTCATTCAAACTACAATATAGAAAAAGTTTGTGATGTCAATCAAGTATCACGACAGTTGACTAGTGGAGAATTGACTTTACAAGAAGCTTATCACCGCTTACTTCGTTTGAAAACTAAGAGCCTCCCCTACAACAAAAAACAACTAACGATTGCGGCAACTCTTAGCGCACCCTTCTTCTCCATCATGTTTGGAGGTAACTTTTATGATGCAATCGGTGCTGCTATCGCTACATTTTTTGGTTTTGCTTTTTCTCTTTATACCGAAAAATATGTTCGCATTCCCTTTGTAAGTGCCTTTGCTGGTGCGTTTGTTTTTGGTTTACTAGCTCAAATATGGGCTCGCTATTCAGGTTTTGACTCGACAGCGGACTTAATTATTGCTGGAGCTGTGATGCCTTTTGTTCCTGGTATTGCACTGACTAATGCTGTCAGAGATATTATGACCAACCATATCAACTCAGGAATGAGCAAACTCTTTGAATCTCTTCTCATTACGCTTGCACTTGGTGCTGGTACTTCAGTTGCCCTTGTTTTAATGAAATAAAGCTATGACAATATTAACATTCTTATTACAGGCTCTAGCTAGCCTACTAGCAATCATCACATTTCTTATCGTCTTAAATGTTCAACGCAGCATGCTGATACCAGGTGGCATACTTGGGATGGCTGTCTGGTTACTTTACCTCCTTTTAAAAGGACCTACAAATGTTATTGTAGCAACCTTTGTAGCAGCAATTGTTGGGTCTTGCATCAGCCAAGTTCTCAGCATCATTTACAAAACACCTGCTGTTGTTTTTATTTTGGCTATTCTAGCGCCTCTGGTCCCGGGCTATATTTCCTATCGGACGACTGCCTTCTTTGTCACTGGCAACTACAGTCAAGCCATGGTTCATGCGACATTGGTCGTCATTCTAGCTCTGGTCATCTCCATTGGTATGGCTAGTGGAACGGTTGCCCTTAAACTTTATAAATATATTGAGAAAAGGAAGCGAGCCGTTGATTAAAACCCTTGCGGGCTATAAGAATTTGAAACACCAGAGTAATTTACTGAAAAATTAGGTGTTATCACTACCTTTTTCCTTTGACCTATCTTTTTAGGATAGGTCTTTTCTATCAGTTTTATATTAAATTGTGATAAAATAGAGGTTGAAATACTCTTGATTGTCTTATCAAGATATGAGGTTTTAGTATGAAAATTGGAATTGATAAAATTGGATTTGCAACATCCAATTATGTCTTAAAATTAAATGATTTAGCGTTAGCCCGTGGGACTGACCCAGACAAGCTTAGCAAGGGGCTCCTACTCAAAGAACTAAGCATTGCTCCTCTGACTGAGGATATTGTTACCTTGGGAGCGGCGGCAGCAGAACCCATCCTGACAGCAGAGGACAAAGAAAAGATTGATATGGTCATCGTGGCTACTGAGTCAGGGATTGACCAGAGCAAGGCGGCAGCCGTTTTTGTCCACGGCCTTTTGGGCATCCAGCCTTTTGCCCGCAGCTTTGAAATCAAGGAAGCCTGCTATGGGGCGACTGCAGCACTGGACTATGCCAAGCTTCATATCGACAAACACCCAGACAGCAAAGTTTTGGTGTTAGCTAGCGATATTGCCAAGTATGGCATTAACACTCCTGGAGAGCCAACGCAGGGAGCGGGAGCTATTTCTATGCTGATTAGTAGCAATCCTCGCATCCTCGCTTTCAATGATGATAATGTGGCTCAGACACGCGATGTCATGGATTTTTGGCGCCCAAATTACTCGACAACGCCTTATGTCAACGGGCTCTATTCAACCCAGCAGTATCTGGATAGCTTAAAGACAACTTGGGCGGAGTACCAAAAGCGTCATAATTTATCCCTCAAGGATTTTGCGGCCTACTGCTTCCACCTGCCTTATCCAAAATTGGCTCTCAAAGGCCTCAATAAAATCATGGATAAAAACCTACCTCAAGAGCAGCAAGACCAGCTCAGAGAGAACTTTGAAGCCTCTATTCTCTATAGTCAAAAGGTTGGAAACATCTATACAGGCTCCCTCTTCCTTGGTCTTCTGTCTCTTTTAGAAAACTCTGACAACCTCAAGGCCGGAGATCGGATTGCTCTTTTCGGCTATGGCAGTGGGGCTGTCTCTGAAATCTTCAGTGCCAATTTGGTAGAGGGCTATGAAAAGCATCTATCCAAGACACGCCTAGAGGAATTAGAACAGCGTCAGGCTCTTTCTGTTGAAGAATATGAGCACATCTTTTTTGAAGAAGCTGAATTGGATGCAGAAGGCAATGCTAGCTTCTCTGGCTATGAAGACCAAAGCTTTGCTCTGGCAGAAATTACAGAGCACCAGCGTAAGTATATCAAAGTTGAGAAATCATCATGAAAATAAACTGGACTGGATTTTCCAAAAAAACTCCTGCTGAACGGCTGCAGATGCTGAGAGAAAAGGGACTTTTACAAGATGAACACTGGCAGCTGCTAGACAATCATCAGACTTTGCCTTTGGAAACGGCCAACCAGATGAGCGAAAATGTACTGGCCACTCTGGCCCTGCCCTACTCTCTAGTGCCCGACTTTCTGGTGGATGGCAAAAGCTATCAAGTTCCTTTTGTGACAGAAGAGCCATCTGTGGTAGCAGCGGCTAGCTTTGCAGCTAAGATTATCAAACGTTCAGGCGGATTTGAAACCGAAGTTCACAAACGCCAGATGATTGGGCAGATTGCACTCTATCAGGTTGAAAAGGTTGACCAAGCCATTAAAGATGTTCTCAGGAAAAAGAAAGAGTTGCTGGAACAGGCCAACCAAGCCTATCCATCGATTGTTGCCCGTGGTGGCGGTGCTAGAGATCTCTGGCTGGAGCAAAAGGATGACTTCCTCATTTTCTATCTATCCGTGGATACGCAGGAAGCCATGGGAGCCAATATGCTCAACACCATGCTGGAAGCTCTCACCCTTCCTCTGGAAGAGCTGACTGGCGGTAAGAGTCTGATGGCTATCCTGTCAAACTATGCAACAGATAGCCTGGTAACGGCCCGCTGTGTCATTGACTATCGCTTTCTCAGCCGAGATAAGACTGAGGCGGAGCTTCTTGCAGATAAGATGCAGCTGGCTAGCAAGCTGGCCCAAGTCGACCCTTACCGGGCAGCTACCCACAATAAAGGCATCTTTAATGGCATTGATGCTTTGGTGATAGCTACTGGAAATGACTGGAGGGCTGTGGAAGCCGGTGCTCATGCCTATGCCAGCCGAGAAGGAAGCTACCGCGGCCTCTCTACTTGGACGGCAGATCCAGACAAACGCCAGCTTCATGGTCAGATGACCCTCCCTATGCCCATTGCGGCTAAGGGAGGCTCCATCGGTCTCAATCCCGCAGTGGCAGCCAGCTTTGACTTATTAGGGCAGCCACAGGCCAAGGACTTGGCTTCCCTCATCGTTTCAGTCGGATTGGCGCAAAATTTCGCTGCCCTCAAAGCCCTGGTCAGCACTGGCATCCAAGCCGGACACATGAAATTGCAAGCCAAATCTTTAGCATTACAGGCTGGAGCCCAAGGCGAAGAAATCGCTGCTGTAGCCAGTCGCTTAACAGCCAATAAGACTTTCAACCTCGCTGCCACTCAGAAAATCCTAGCTGACTTACGAAAACAGGACAAGTAAAAAGGCCATCAATGGCCTTTTTTGTATGTCTTTATACTATTCATTGAATCTGTTCCTGAGCTTCTTTCAGCCGCCCATAGAGTAGATAGGGTACATTCTTTAGTTCTTGCAAGTTTCGGCAGGACAGGGCGCACATGATGAGGCGCAGATCTGATTTCCAACCTTCTACAATATCAATAACCTCTTCCACTGAGTGATTTTCCACCAACTCCAGCATGGTACGAGAGAGACCGACCGCCTTGGCTCCTAAGACCAAGGCTTTGATTATATCCAAAGGATGGCGGACACCTCCACTAGCCAAGAGTTCGACCTCATCGCGCAATGGTTGAAGCGCCAATAGGCTCTGCAGAGTAGATTGTCCCCAATCATTGAGGTAGTCACGATTGCCACCCCGCTGATTCTCAATATAGGCAAAGCTAGTGCCGCCCCGGCCGGAAATATCAAAAGTCTGAATCCCCAAGGAGAGTGCTTCTTCGACAGTAGAGCGATCCATGCCAAAGCCAACTTCTTTAAGAATTAGGGGAAGGTCCAGCAGCTGACTATAATCTGTCAAGTGCTGGCGCCAAGAGCGAAACACCCGCTCGCCCTCTGGCATCAGCAATTCCTGCATGAGATTGACATGGACCTGCAAAAAGAGGGGCTGCAAATCAGCTACTGCCTGCTGGGCGGCTTGATAAGGCTTGTCCAAGCCGATATTGGTAGCCAGCAATAAATTAGGTCGACCAGCTGCCACCCGATAGGAAGGATCAGAAGGATTTTTCAAGGCTGCGCTGTAAGAGCCAGTTACAAAAAGAAGGCCGCAACTTTCAGCTACTTGAGCCAGCTTTTCATTGATCTGACCACCTTTTTGGCTGCCGCCAGTCATGGCATTGATGTAAAAGGGAAACGCCCAATCACGACCAACAAAGTGAGTAGATAGGTCAATCTCTGCCAAATCGTACTTGGGCAAAGAACGGTGAATCAGTTCCATTTCATCAAAACTGTTGTAACCCGGACGCTGCTCTAAAGCGTATTTGATATGGTCATCCTTACGATTCTGGCTCATCATGGCCCATCCTTTCTCTGTATAATAGCTCAATGCCAGCTTCTTGCCAGGCTTGAATCAATTGCTTGCTAGATGTGGCATCAAAGCTGAGAGCAATCCCGCAGTCGCCACCACCGGCACCACTGCTTTTAGCCACACAGTTCAGTCCCTCTGCCGCTTTTTTTAAAACTTTCAGCCTGTCTGTATAAATAGCTGGGCTGAGCCTTTCTAAGAGCTGACTAGCCTTTTCCAGACTAGACTGAATAGCGAACTTCTCTCCTGCTAATAAAGCTCTCTCCAAAGCATCAACTTGCGTCCTACTGCCTGTCAAAAAGGATTCTGAAATAGCTGACTTGACCTGATTGACCAAGTCCTTAGAAATCGCCGGTTGCTTGGTCCAGCCAACCAGAAAATCCATGGCTAAGCAAGGCTTAATACTACGAATTTCAAAACCCCAATCCTCTGCTAGTAATTGCCGTAAATCAACTTTTCCTATACGCTTGCGGACCAGCTCTCTATCAAAAGATCGGTAGTAAATCAGATCTTCATAAGCAATGCAGGCTAGATCTCCCATGGAGCCATTGTCTCCGCACTTGAGGAGAACGTAAGAAGCCAGTTTAAAGAGTAACTCTAGCGCTAAGTCCAGCTCATAAAATGCTGTCATAGCCTTGATGGTCAGAATAACCACACTACCGCTGGAGCCAATCCCGAACTTCTTGCCATCTTTTTCCATCTTCCCGCAAATCTTCAAAGAAAAAGGCTGAAGTTGGTAGCCTAAGTCTAGCAGATAAGTGTTCATAACCTCTATCGTCTCCTGAATCAAGGCATAATCAGGGTCTGGATCTAGGTTAGCGCTGTGATCAAACATATCTGATGTCAAGTGATAGTCAGGCGCTGTCTGGATGTCTCCCGTCATATAGATTGGGATGGCCTTGATAATGGCTCGCTGACCTGCCATCAGCACTGCATACTCACCCGCCAAATAGAGCTTGCCACAGGTTTGGACTCTTGCACTAGCTTTCATCTGACAAGTCCTTTGTTTTGGAGACAATAAGGCGATAGTCCTTCTCAAATATAGCAGCCAGATGGTCTAGGTCTTCCTCCAAGCAGAGGACCTTGACATTTGGCCCCGCGTCCATGGTAAAGTAGCAACGCTCGCCCTGGTCCCGCAACTTTCTGACAGCATCCATAGCTTGGTAAGACTCCTCTGTCAGATAAGAAAACGGCGGATAAGCCTTTTCTGTCGTGGCATGCATTCGAAGAGCATTTTCTTCCGTCAGCTGACCCACCTTGGCAAAATCATTTCCCTGCAAATAGCCTAGCATAGCCTGATAATCCAAGGCAGACTGGGCAATCCAATCTGGGAAAATGGTGGAAGTTTTAGCACAGAGCTCCATACCGTCTCGGCTGGAAATGGGCTTTTTCTCATCGTGCAGAACCAACATAATCATGGCTAATTTCAAATCCGTCTTGACTGGATAGATGGCCCCACTGTCCTTATCCCAGGCCGCTAGCGGACCAAAGAAAGACCGAGCAGAGGACCCTGAGGCAAACTTGGCCAGTTGAGCCAGTTCTTCCGTCTGATAGCCAGTCTGAAAATAGGCATTGCAGGCCTTGACTAGGGCAGATAGACCGCTGGAGCTGGAAGACAGACCCGCTGCTGTTGGCATATTGTTGCTGGTATCAACACGGACAAAACCATCTTCTGGAGAGCGAAAACGGTCAATAATCTTACTGATTTTGGCGTGTTCTTCCGGGCTTTGCAGCTGACCGTCAATATAAAACTCATCTCCAGTCGCTGAATCCGGCAAAGGACTCAGCTGCGTCTCGGTATACATATTTTCCAGTGTCAGCGAGATACTGCTGGTAGACGGAATCATCTTTTCTGCATCTTTTTTCCCCCAATATTTGACAATTGCAATATTGGCATAGGATTTGACACTTACAGGCTTTCGATCCATGTGTTAATAGCCCCTTTCTCTCTCAATAAGGCGGCTAAGGCCTCCGCCTGACTTTTTTCTCCTACAAGAGCAATGACACAGCCACCCAGACCGCCGCCGCTCATTTTAGCACCCAAAGCTCCATTTTCAAGAGTTGCCGCTACCAGCTCATCTGCTTTCTGGCAAGAAACTCCTAACTTGGCTAGCTTCTCATGAGCCTTGGTCATAGCTTGCCCCATTGTCATCAGGTCCTTGATAGAAATGGCCTTCTCAAGGATTTTCGTTAAATTCCCCAATTCCTGCAGCAAGGGTAGAGCCTTTTGACCCTGACTCTCTACAGCACGGATAGCTTCGCGGGTATGACCGTGAATGCCTGTATCTGCAATCACCAAAAAAGCATCCAGATCCAGCTCAATTTCACTGAAACCAAAGTTGCGAATGAATTTGATAGCTACATCACTGAGGCAGGTCTTGGCATCAAGCCCGCTGGGATTCATATGGGCAATCATCTCTGCCCGATTGGCTAGAATCTCCAGTGTCTGGTCATCCAGTTCTTCCTCAAAGTAGTCAAAGACCGCCCGAATGGCCGCAATACTGACCGCGGCTGAAGAGCCCATCCCCCTCTTCTCAGGGACCATGGACTCCACCTGACAGCGAATCTTAGCCCCTTGCCGACCGAGATGTTCTAGACAGGCAAAAACAGCCATAGATAGCGTGTCCTCGGCGTAGAGGGTCCAGGCCCGCTCAGACGGAAAGACCTGACAGGTCACTTCTATACGATTAAGAGGCAGGGAAATGGCCGGATAGCCATAGACCACCGAATGCTCTCCCATTAAAATAATTTTACTATGTGCCTTGCCGACACCAATTTCTTTTGTCATATTCTTCTCTTGTTTGTAGATTCTCTCTATCTTATTTTAATATACTTTGGCAAAAAAAGCGATTTTTATTAAGGGAAAATCACTGGGGCTAGAGACCGATATTTATATAGGTAGACATGATAAAACTCCGAGTCTTGCACCGGAGTTTTTTTAAAGTCCTCTTCTTATTAGATCCATCAGCTGGTTACGATCTAAGATCCATTGAGCCCGCTCGTCTTTTTCATAGGTCCGGTTAGACAGGAAAATAGCCGCCTTTTGCTCCTTGCGATTATACATGATAAAGGTTCCCGTGTAGCCAGTGTGATCCAGCCAGCTGCCCTCCAAATTCCAGGCTAGACTGCGCCTTTTACCCGGCTCTTTAGAAAAATTCTGGGTCAGATTGGCCGCAAAGTCATCCTGCAGATAATGTTCCAGAAATATTTCCAAATCCCTGAGAGTTGAAAATAAGCCAGCACTGCCAGCATGGATGCCTAGAACACGCGCCTTGGGATCATGAACCTGACCATCCTTGACACCGCGAACTGTCGGCACAGCTCCTGGAACTGGTCCAAAACCTGTCTCAGCCAAACCCCAAGGCTGGAAAATCTGACTTTGAAAAATCTGATCCAAGGACTGACCGTAGATTTCTTCCAACATAAAGCCCAAGAGCAGAAAATTCACATCCGTATAGCGGAAGGTCTTATCTTCAAGAACCTTCAAATGATTGAGTGCTTCTTTCAACTCAGGAGCTGTCAGCTGATCACGATTGGGAATAAAGGGATCCAGTCCTGACGTGTGGGTCAAGAGCTGACGCAAGGTCACATCTTCTCGATGGAAGGCCGGATAATAGTGTTGTAAGGGCAAATCCAGCTCCAGCTTGCCCTGCTCATACAAAAAGGCTGCCAGAGTTCCGACTCCGACCACCTTACTGACGCTAGCCAAGTCATAGACCAATCCCGCTTGAGCGACCTTTCCTTCTTGCGGATCAGCTAGACCAAAGTAGAATTCCTGCCACCGGCCAGCTTGATACAAGGCTAGACTAGCACCGGGATAGATACCGTCTTTCAGCTGTTCTTTGATTTTATTGATGATTTTTTCTAGAGTCATGCTTCAAACCACAATTCAATCTTACTAGAATCCTGACTCAACAGGAACTTATCTGACTTGGGTACAAAGACCTCTTGTTCTTTAAAGACAGGACGCAGGGCAGCGGTTTCTAAACGATTGACCTGAGCTTTGAGCATGGTCAAGTCCCAAGTTAGGGCATTGTCTGCCTGCAAGTCTTGTCCCTCTGCTTCTGTAAAGATCAGGAAATCCAGCGCATTTTCAATCTTGTCGTAAAATTCTTGGGCTGCATTGGCATCAGGCACACGAATTTCTACCGTCTCTATCTCAAATTGGCTAAGACCGATGAAGTCCTCTTTCTTTTCAAAGGCAGGAGCCTCCGCCACTTCTTGCAGACTTGCTCTATTCTCTTCTGCATGCAGGAGAACTAGGTCGCCTTCTGGCGACAGGACTTCAAAAGCATAGCCTTTCTCTCCTTGATACAGCTTTGTCCAAGCAGGCTTTTGAGCCAATAGAGACTCGATTTCTTTAGCATCTGCAACCTTGACAACGATTCTGGCTAATTTTTTAGGACCTTTTACTCGCCGAGACCGCATACTGGGTGATTCTTCCAGCTGCAGTTTCTCTGTCTTAGTCTGATCTCCTAAAGAAAGAAAAGCAGCTTCCTCTAAAAGGGCCTTCATGCCCAGCTGATTTACAAAAAAGTCTTGATTTAAATGACGATTATTTATCTTTAATACAGGGATAATTCTAATAATATGATTCGCGCTCATAATTCCTCCAAACCATTTTATTGTAATGGATTTTCATCTTTTTGACAAGAAATTATGCGCAAATAAACAATTTTTAAAACAAGAAGGACTTGGATTTATTGGTAAATGGTCTGAGCAATGACCAAACCTCTAGCGGACTCAAACTCGTACTGCAGATAGGACTGGTAGGTACCGGGCGCAATAATCCCGCGAATATCCAGAATATCTGTCCCAGCCTGCCCAATAATCGAATCTGCTAGCAGGCAACAGTTGGTCGACAGGACAAAATATGTCTTGAAACGACTGGTTTTAAACTTATATAGCTGCGCTCCTAGTTCATGCTTCAACTTGTAGGAGTATGTTGGCTGGCCATTTTTCAGTTCTGCTGGCGGCTCCCATTCCACCAACAGCTGATCGATTTCAGCCAAGCGCTTTTCAACCGACTCCTTCTCCTTATCCGTCAAAGCCAAAGAATAACCAAAGAGTGTTTTCTTACTTTCTTTTTTGCAAAGCTCGATATAGGCGTCTTTAGGAACCTTGAAGAGAACACCGTCTCCAATCATACCCTTGCATCGCTCAGAAAAAACATCATAGCTGCCATAAGAAATCACTTGTCCCTGATAGCAAATATCTACATGACCAATGGCCCCTAATAAACTTGTCTTTGAAGTATGAACCAAGACCTCTAAGTCCGTCTTTTTCTCTCCATTCTTAACAAGACTATAAACATTTTTACGAACAGAAGCTACTTCTCCCTGAATCAGTCGATTAAAGTGCTTCAGATTTTCTACCGGAATAAAGGCTGCAAAAATAATAGGTAGGTTAATACGAATTTGCCTACGTAGCCGATGTTTTTCCCGGTCATTATCAAAAAAGAGCCCATCCCGGATATTGGACATTCCCAGCATCATCAAATAGATTCCTAAAATCAAAAACTGTAAGTGTCCGTCAGTCGCAGGCGAAAGAATACTGGTCAGTCCAATCCCACCATAGAGAATGGTATCAAATAGATAGCGCAAACCTCCCTTGACATGATTTTGCCGATAAAGCAGATAGGTCATTCCGTAAATACCGGCACTCAAGAGCTGGTAGCTACCCAAACTGATAATCACAATATTGACAGGCACATCACTGATTCGGTTGAGCCAGCTGATACCCATGGCGACTGCAATCTGAAGCAGACTATGCCAGACAGCCCCTTCTTTCTTGCGCGTAAAAACATGAAGGACAATATTTACCAAGCCAACAACTGTCAGATAAAGCGAAATAAAATCGAAGGCCAGCTTGGTAAATCTGAAGCCATTGACAATGATAATTAGGCCAAAAACAAGGGCTAAAAGACCAAAGAGTAAGGTTCTGCGGCCACTGACCTTATGAAATTTTGATACTTGCATCTCCATCTTTACCTTCTCTATCGTTCGAAAAAAGAGTTGAGGAAATCCCCCAACTCTAATCTTATGTGCTTATCCGTAGATTGTTTTAAACAAGAGGACCGCTGTAATACCTGCAAGAATCGGTGCCACAACTGGAACCCAAGAATACCACCATTTTGAATCACCCTTGTGTTTGCCCAAAATAGATTCTGGCAGGATGAAGTGGAGGATACGAGGTCCGAGGTCACGAGCTGGGTTC
>ERZ772874.1567-NODE-1567-length-11802-cov-14.636162_pt1 | contig 11802 bp, 10 predicted proteins | sample MGYA00580586_ERZ772874 | MGnify/ENA primary metagenome ERZ772874 (study PRJEB29015, sample SAMEA2737952) | human oral metagenome | biome: human oral; feature: human-associated habitat; material: dental | place: China | collected 2154 ... | reverse complement strand
CCGGGGTGCGCACACCCGCTCGTCATGTTCCAGGAATGTCACCGTCTGGCAGGTGCGTTCGCGGCATATCCAGCGTCGTTTATGCCACCGGATCCGCACCGGAACCCCGGCCCAGGGCGCGTCGATCACCTCCACCACCACACGCCCGTGACCTTGAGCGATTCAGCCCACAACCCGGGCAGCCAACCAGCTGGTTGCACGACTCAACATCGAGTACCAGAGCATCTGGGGTGCGAGCCACGCTCATCAGATGGAAGCCCTCCAAACCGACGAGCAGATCACACCGATCACAACGATCAAGCGACACAGAGCAGCAGCAGGTAGGGTGAGACATTGTCGAGGTCCTTGACGACAGCGGGGGTAGAAGTCCGCTCATCATCAAGGACCTCGACCTCTACCCGCAACCCCCGACCAACACCCGGTCACCCACACTCAACTCGGAAGAGCCGCATAAAGGAGGCACTCGTTCCCTCCGATCCCCCGTAGCGGTGGCGCTGGTCTAACCGGAGGACGCGCCGCCTCGAGGTGTCTTGCCCCTGCGGAGACCTGCCCCATTGCGGACACGGTGAATGACGAACGGGCGCGCGAACCGGGTATTCCCGGTCGCACGCCCGACGCATCGATCGCGTTTGAAGGCTCTCAGGCGACATCGAGGGTCTTGGCGACGCCCGCCAGGACCGCGCCCACGATGACGAGGGCGACGCCGATGATCGTCCAGCGCAGCTCCTTGCGCGAGCGGGTCTCATGCAGCCACAGTATGCCCAGCGGCGTGGAGATGAGGATACCCAGCTGGGAGAGAGTGAAGCCGGTGCCGGCACCCAGGTTGTTGGAGTTGAGCTGGAGCAGCAGGATCGCGGTGCCCCACAGGACGCCATTGAAGGTGGAAGGGATCATGCGGCGGTGGCGCAGCGAGTCCTCGGGGGTGACTCCGCCGCGGCCCTGGATCGCACAGAAGGCGCCGCGCTTCCAGTCCAGGGACGCAGCGTCGGAGCCGGATTCGGAGCACGACAGGAACCAGATGCCGACGATGAGGACCGCAATGACGGCGATGCCGTAGGGAAGCGCGCCGCCGTGGAGCCATTCGCCGAAGACGGCGATGCCGGCCAGGGACATGAGGACCAGCTGGCCGCCGGTGGACAGCGGCATCGTGCGGCTCATGCCCAGGACGGAGTAGGAACGCAGCTGGTCGCACACGCCGACGCCGAGGAGCAGACCGGTCAGGAAGGACACGCCAACGTTCAGGAGCGTCCACGCGGGGCGCAGGAAGGGGGTGGCGACGGCGGCCATGAGAAGGCCGCCGAGGACCGCGCCCATGACTCGTTGGCGGTCGGATCCTCCGGTCTTTCCCATCAGCGTCGTGGCGACGCCGAAGAAGACAGAGGGCAGGACGCCGATGAGGATCGTGGACAGGGTCATGTGCACACCTTTTGGGGTGGTCGCGGCCTCGACGGACGAGGCAGGGGCTGGTGTGCGTCGTTGGGCGCGGCGGGCGTGCCGACACCTCTTTCACGCTAGTCTTCTCCTGCCCCGTCCACGCAAACGCCGTCGCGGTTTTGGCTACTGTTTCACACCCCGCTCATGGCGACATCCACAAAGAATGGCATTGCCTATGGATCATTTCATGCCCCTACACTCGCGGCGCTCAGCTCTGGCTCCCTGATTGAAGGGGCTGCCTGTAGGTCCCCCTCAGCAGCGTCAGGTCAGGGAAGTGCTGGGCCGGATCCCAGTCTTTCCACATCTGCCCGTACTCCGCCGCCGTCATCTCCCCCAGCGGATGACAACCGGTCGAATACGCAATGCTGAAAGAATCGTTTGGGAAATACACGACGTCCATCGTGTCAGCATCACCGGGTCGCACCCACCTCATCACCGTGTGCTCGTCGGCGACGAACACCTTCGGGGGCACGAACCCCGCCTCCTCCAGGATGTGCGAGGACTCAGCAAGATGCCCATCACCATCCATACCCATGGTAAAGAGTAGGGAATCTGCGCGCACTCCCGCCCCTTCTTCACACAGGGAAAACCGTCATTCCTCGCGTAATACAACTCACCACCACTGTTGCGGCGCGCAAGGTCGGCGATAAACTCCACGAAGACCGGCTCGGTCTGCTCCATAAACTCACTCACGCTCTGCCGCTTCTCAAAAGGAGTCCTCCCCTCGGTCGGATCAAACCACTCCCGCCCACCAGGAACACACCCCACCAACACCACACACACAAGCGCACACAACACCCCCACAACCCGACGCATCACTTAACACCCCCGATCACGCGGCGCTTCCAGGTCACCCTCAACGATGTCCAGATCCGCCATGAGCTCTCCTTCGCTCGCAGGCAAGCCCCTGCGCCAGCCCGTCATGCGCCAACCCTAGCAAAGACATTCAAAGTATTAAACGCTCACCCATGAATCCGCAGACGACAAGCGACTCACCGACGCAGAATGGGCCTCGCCCCCATACAATGAACGAGACCCGGGCGCGCTCAGCTCTGCTTGTCAGATTGCCCCTTCCCTTGAATGCCTTCGATGACTGTCAGGTCAGGGAAGTGCCGGGCCGGATCCCAGTCTTTCCACATCTGCCCGTACTCCGCCGCCGTCATCTCCCCCAGCGGATGACAACCGGTCGAATACGCAATGCTGAAAGAATCGTTTGGGAAATACACGACGTCCATCGTGTCAGCATCACCGGGTCGCACCCACCTCATCACCGTGTGCTCGTCGGCGACGAACACCTTCGGGGGCACGAACCCCGCCTCCTCCAGGATGTGCGAGGACTCAGCAAGATGCCCATCACCATCCATACCCATGGTAAAGAGTAGGGAATCTGCGCGCACTCCCGCCCCTTCTTCACACAGGGAAAACCGTCATTCCTCGCGTAATACAACTCACCACCACTGTTGCGGCGCGCAAGGTCGGCGATAAACTCCACGAAGACCGGCTCGGTCTGCTCCATAAACTCACTCACGCTCTGACGCTTCTCAAAAGGGACCCTCCCCTCGGGCGGATCAAACCACTCCCGCCCACCGCGAGCACACCCCACCAACGCCACACACACAAGCGCACACAACACCCCCACAAACCGACGCGTCACTTAACACCCCCCAACCACGCGGCTAATGTCGTCAAAAGCAACGTTGTGCTGCCCTTCCTCGGCGGGACTGAAGTAGGTCGAGTGGTTACCGAAAGGATTCGGAATGTCGGTGACGGCCAGCGGGCCAAGCACAGTCGGGGCCAACCACCAGCGATCATAGCGGGACTCGAAGAGATTCTTATGGTCTTGAACACCCGTAGTGTCCCCCGACAGGTGCTCGATCCCCTCAAGCTGATCGGGGTTCCTGCCGAACGATCCGTCCGGCCCGATACCCTGCACCGCATCCAGCGATGGAACCGCGCTGACGTAGACGTGTCCGGACTCAACCCCCAAGCGCTCAACGGACTGGACGGCGCTGCCCGGCGAGCCTGTGTAGATGAAGTCGTCGACGACGCCGCGCCCGATGTCACGCATCGCGAAGCCACCCGTCGTGGACCCGTAGGAGTGCGTCACCGCGGTCTGATGGACGGACATGCCGCGTTCCTCCCGCCAGGTGTCGATGCCCGTCAGGTGATCAGCGAGGCGCAGGCCGCCAGCCTTCGCCCTATCCACCGAAGTCACGGATGCATCGCCGGTCGTAAAGATGTCCTGGGGAGCGTCGTAGCCGAGCCACGCGACGGTCGCGACATCACTCTCGTCTATATTTGCCAGTTCCGCCGCATTCCGTCGCAGTCGTGTCGCCGTGTCCATGTAGCGCTCAACCGAATCGTGTACGTTGGTGCCCATACCTGGCACCAGGGTAGCGACGTGCGCGGCATTGTCGACGTCGCCGAAGGCAATTGCCGCCTTAAGACGGTCCCCACTGTCATCGAGGGCAATGAGCGAAGCGCCCTCATTCCCCTCAGCTCCCAGCCGTTCTACCAACAGATTGAGTTCGTCGAGCCTATACTGCGCCGCCTCAAGCTCATCCTTGTAGGGGTTTGGCCTCAGCCCCTCACCACGAGCATCGTACTTGTGAGGATTCGCTTGAGCCTCGTCATACAGCGCCTTCACGCGATCGTACTCGGCCTGCGCCTCATCCAGCATGGACGTTCCCGGAATGCGGTGACCGGCGGCGTCCTTGCGCCCATACAGGACAAGGTCGTTCGCGGCGGCGCGCGACGCCATGTCGATTCCGTCGAGATTCCCGTACAGCTTTGGATTGCCCTCAATGCACGCTTGTCGTTCGGCCTCGGTGAGGGAATTCCACCAGACCGACACCTGGCGAGGTGACCACAAGGCCTGGGCATTGTTGGCCAGTCCGGGCGACGCCGACGCGTGATTCTCGTTCGACGAGTAGGTTCCGTCCCCGAGGGCCTTCAGGCGCGCTGCAAAGGCGGCGTCAACCCGGTCGGCCTCGGCCAGCGTCTCGCTCACCAATTCCGTGAGCTCCTTGTATTTGTTGCTGCTCACCCCGTCGTCGTTAACCAAAGCCGACACCGTTCCATCGTCTGAAATCGTGCACCCGAGGCTATCGCTCATCTCCTTGCAGGAATCCGCCTTCGCGATGACACCGCGCACACCGTCGTAAACCTCGGCGCAGGCCATCATAAACTCACTCAGCTCGTTGACGCGCGCATCAAGATTCTCCTGGATGGCATTGAGCGCCGATCGCATGTCGCTGGGAGCTTGACCCGTCGACGCGATAGAGCGCGCATGCGCTGCGAGTTCCTCCGCCTGATCGGACGCAGTCTTACGGCTGTCCTCCGCGACGGCGATAGCCTCGTTGAGACCCGCGTCGGTCCATTCCTTCACGTCAGCCCATGACAGCCCCATCAGCGCTCAGCCTCCCACATCTGACGCAGCTTATTTCCCGTCAGCGGCCCATAGACGTGCCGGGGAACCGTGAAAGTAACCGAGGATGCTTCCTCCGTGTTGGCGTAGCCGATAATGGAATCGTTAACAGACCGAGAAAAGTCCGACAAAGCGGCGCAAACGTCTGTCACGTCAGCATCGATCCGGTCGCACGCGCGCTGCGCTTCGCCCACGCTGCTCGCCCCCCTGCATCGCGCTCGACACGTAGCCGACGACATCGGCGACGGCGACAGGCCCCAAATCCTCTCCCACGATCCGCGTTCGATCACGCAGCACTTCCAGGTCACCCTCAACGATGTTCAGATCCGCCATGAGCTCTCCTTCGCTCGCAGGCAAGCCCCTCCGCCAGCCCGTCATGCGCCAACCCTAGCAAAGATGTTCACAGCTTTACACACTGCCCTACGAATCCGCGGACGACGAGCGATTCACATAACGCAGCCCGGGCCTCGCCCCCACGCGAGGAACGACACCCGGGCGCGCTCGCGGGGAGTGTGCCCCGCACGCGCGACTACTCCACGGTCACGGACTTGGCGAGGTTACGCGGCTGATCGACGTCCAGGCCCTTGACGGCGGCGAGCTCGCAAGCGAAGATCTGCAGCGGCACGACGGTCAGGAGCGGCGCGTAGAGCGTGGGCACGGCGGGCACGCGGAAGACGACCTCGGCGAACTCGTCAACGCTGGTGTCCCCTTCCTCGGCGACGACGATCGTGCGGGCGCCGCGGGCGCGGACCTCGGCGATGTTGGCCAGGACCTTGCCGTGCAGCTCGGGGCGGCGCGGGGTCGGCACGATGACGATGACCGGCTGTCCCTCGTCCACCAGGGCGATCGGCCCGTGCTTGAGCTCCCCGGCGGCGAATCCCTCGGCATGGATGTAGCAGATTTCCTTGAGCTTGAGTGCCCCCTCGAGGGCGACGGGGAAACCGACGTGGCGACCCAGGTAGATGACGGAGGTCGCGTCCTTCATGGTGCGCGCGAACTGGCGCACGGTTTCCCCGCCCTCGAGGACGCGGGCGATCGCCTCGGGGACGCGCGCGAGCTTCTCCATGTAGTCGGCGATCTCGTCGGCGTACTTGTTGCCGCGCACCTGCGCCAGGTACAGGCCCAGGATGTAGCAGGCGGTGACCTGCGCGGTGAAGGCCTTCGTGGAGGCGACGGCGATCTCGGGGCCGGCGTGGGTGAGGATCACCGCGTCGGACTCGCGCGAGATCGTCGAGCCGGGGGTGTTGACGATGGCGACGACCTTCGCGCCCTGCTCGCGGGCGTGGCGGATCGCCTGGATCGTGTCCATGGTCTCCCCGCTTTGGGAGATGGCGACGACCAGGGTCTTCTCGCCGACGACGGGGTCGCGGTATCGGAACTCGCTAGAGAGTTCGACCTCGACGGGGATGCGGCACCAGTGCTCGATCGCGTAGCGGGCGACCTGTCCCGCGTAGGAGGCGGTGCCACAGCCGATCATGATGACCTTGTCGATCGAGCGCAGGACATGCTCGGGGATGCGCACCTCGTCCAGGGCCAGGTGGCCGTGGGAGTCGATGCGGTCGGCCAGCGTCGCGCCCACGGCGCCCGGCTGCTCGTGGATCTCCTTCTCCATGAAGGTCGGCCAGCCGTTCTTCGTGGCGCGGTCGGAGGAGAAGTCGATCTCGTATTCCTTGAGCGGGACGGGGCTTCCGTCGGGGTCGATGACGGTCACGTCGGTCGCGGAGACGACGACGACCTGGTCCTGGCCGATCTCGACCGCACGCTTCGTGTGCTCGACGAAGGCGAGCACGTCCGAGCCGAGGTAGTTCTCCCCCTCGCCCAGGCCGATCACCAGCGGGGAGGAGCGTCGGGCCGCGACGATGACGTTCGGGGACTCGCTGCTGACCGTCAGGAGGGTGAAGGTGCCGTGCAGCTTATCGGTGACCGCGCGCATGGCCGCGACCAGTCGGCGCGCCACCTCCTCGTCGTTTCCGCACAAGCCCGCGACGGCCCCCTGGTACGAGGCCGGGGCGACCTCGTCGTAGGCGCGCGCGAGCAGGTGGACGACCACCTCGGTGTCGGTCTCGGAGGAGAAGACCTCGCCGTCGGCGATCAGGGCGGCGCGCAGGGCGTCCGCGTTCTCGATGATGCCGTTGTGCACCAGGGAGAAGCGCCCGTCCGGACTCGTGTGGGGGTGGGCGTTAGCGACCGTGGGGCGCCCGTGGGTGGCCCAGCGGGTGTGCCCGATGCCGGCGTAGGCGGCGGCGGGGGCCTCCGCGTCAACCTCCTCCACGAGGTTGACGAGCTTGCCGACCGCGCGACGCACGTAGAGGCCATCCGGCCCGGTCAGGGCGATGCCCGCCGAGTCGTAGCCGCGATACTCCAGGCGCGCCAGGCCGCCGAGGACAACCTCGCGGCTACGCTGGGACGCCTTACATCCAATATGTCCAACAATTCCGCACACGCTACTAATTCCAGCACATTCAGTCGGAGCGGAACGCATAACGTGTCTCGCTTCACGTGGCGGCACAGTCAACGCGAGACGAGCCCCGACTATTCGGCTCGGCCATCGAAGGAGCAGACACGGGGCGCCAGACGAGACGACGCGGTGCCAACGCGTCTCCAACGTAACGCGGTGCCTCACGCCTATGTGGCCGCCTGCGTGCTGAGGCGCCTCGTCAAACGTGAGCGCAAGTAGCGGGTGTTAGTTGCCGGCGCTTACCGTGTTGCGGAGGCGTTGCTTGCGGAATCCTCTGCCTAGGGTTTCTTCGCCGGTGAGGCACTTTGCGATGGAGATCGGTAGGGATTGGTAGCGCAGGACGTCTCGGTTGAGTTCAGCGGGATTGAGTGAGTGGCGCAGGCGAGTAAGCTCGCTGATCCGCACTGGTCAGAGCGCGCCGGGAACGACCACGGTGCGCTGCACAGCCCAAGACGCCGCACGGTTACTGTCAAACCCACTGCCGCTGTCACAATCGAGACCACTGACGTGGAACCCGATTGCCTCCAACTCCCGCTCTCACGCGGCGAACATGTGGGGGCGAGCGCTGTTGCACATCGCTTCAAGTTGCGCCCAGCCGGTGCGCCAGTAAGGGCGAGAGGCGAACTCCCCACGTAGCGCGGGCGCGCACGCAGCGACAGCGCCGATCTCGAAGTAGCCCCGCTCCCTCCCATACTCGTCACCGGCTTGGCGGATCAACACGGAAGCACGCAACAGCGCGCCCGGTTTCGTCGTGGGCACCCCCGCAACTTCATCGCGTCGCGCTCCTTATCCACTTAGCGGTCAATGGCCGCCACCGCAGCCATACACCCGCCGCAAGGCACCCCACCAGCATCCATACCCACGGCAGGACCACGAGCGACTCAGAGCGCTTCGCCGTCCCCGACGAATGCGGCCATCCACGCGAGGCGCACGCGCGCCACCCCATGGCGGATAAGCCAAGCGCCGCACGACGTCACTACGAGGAAGCCCACTGGTGACACAAAACATTCCAGCTCACGCTCTTCTCACCCTACGAAAAACCCCGCTAGGCCATCGTTAAACGCCTTGCAGCTTCAACCCAAGTCCCCACAGACACGGCACCCTCTCCCCTCCCCGGCACCTTAGGACCCACTCAAACAACCTGAGGCACTACCATCCCCAACTCCTCAACGCATGCACGGCGCTTCGCATGCTTGACGGAAGCGCCCCATGGCCGATACCATGACCATACGGTAGGCGCAGGAACAGGAGCACCGATGCTGGAAGAAAGCATGCGCGAAGCAATGAGGGCTTCAATAGAGATCGATCGATATCTTACTGCCTCCAACGACTACTCGCCTGAACGCTCGCTGGGCGTATCCGAAGACGAAGTTGTCGAGATCACAGTTGACCGTCAGGGAAAGCTCGTCGACTGCGTCATTAGCGAGGATTGGTACAGAACCCTCGACCCCGCCGAACTTGAGACCGCCATCAACGACGCGCTCACACAAGCCCAAAGCTACAGGATGGAGACAGCGCAGGCGACGCTCGAACAGGAAGGTTTCACCCCCGCACGGGTCACCGATGAGGACATTGAGCTCGCAATAGCAGAATCCTCAAGGAAAGCGCGCGACGACTCCAGTTTCTACCCGCCGCGCAACATCCTGGAAGTCGCGGAGGATACGTTAGCACACCTCGACACATTGATGGCGGGCGCTCCCACTAAACCTCCCGTCGTCACCGCGCATGTTGAGAACTTCTCCGGTACTGCTATGCATATCACAATCAACCACGATTGGGCCGAACGCAGAAGCGGATCCATCATCGCCCGCGCAATCATCCTGTCGAGAGACACGGAACAAGACTCTGACGACACCAGCAACAAGCTCTTTGCTGAATCGCTTAACTTCTTCACGAACTGGAGCAAATGATGCCAACGGACCTTTCGGCTTGCGGCCCCGCAATTGAGGCCGAATGCAAACACTGGGAAAGCACAAAAGAACCCCTCGAGTCGACGCGCGCGGCCGTCAGCTCACTACGCCTCAACCGCATCGAAGCGGGCATCTTTCAGCTCGTGGTGGGCCCGAACAATGATGTGTGCACCAAACTAGAGGAGGAACTCGGGAGAGCCTCAACCGAGGCCTCCAACATTGCAGATGCCCTCCAAAGATCTTTGACTGCCTACCGAAAGCATGAAGCGGAAACCTCTGAGATCATCGACAATACTTTTAGCTAACCCACTTTAGAAGGACCAATATAATGGTATTCAGCGAAGCCGAATACGAAGCGATTATCAAGGCAATCAACGAGGGCATCACAAAGGTTCAGGAACTCTTCAACGCGTTTGTTGACAAGATTAACAACCTAATCTCATTCGTCAAGGATCTCGCCAAGTGGCTCTTTGATCGCATCGCGGACGCCATTGAGCTACTGAGAAAAGCCATCAATGCCGCCATTCAGTTCATCGTAGAGTGCTTGAAGGGCGCACTGGCTCCCATCCTGTTCTTCAAACGCGGTGCGGACTGGCACAACAACGTCAAGGGCCCGATGAAGCGCTACGCAGCGTCTGTGGCGCCCGACAAGCTCCTGAGCTCCGATCAATGGGAGGGAGCGGCGGGAAATCGCTATCGCGAGGCGACTGCCGACCAGAAGACAGCAGGCGACGCCTGCGCAACCATCGGTAGCCAGATGGGGACGAACCTGATTGTCTGCGCCGGGGGTGGTCTGGCATTCTACGTCACGCTCGGCATCTGCGTGGCTAAGATCATCACGGCGATCACCGCGGCCGCTGCCGCCTCGACAACGGTGGTGGCAGCTCCGGCCGCTGCTGCTGGCGCAGGAGCGGTTTCCGCAGCGACGATAGCTGAAATCACTGCCGCCTGTGCCGGCTTGGCTACCTTCCTCGGAACACAGGCAACGACGATCTCTAACGTTAGCAGCGCATTCTCCGAGTTCCCCTATTCTCAGTGGCCCAGTGGAACGAGCAAGAAGTAGTTGAGTCGCCTCCCCCGCTGCCGCCTTCCCGGCGCTTGGGGGTGAGGGGCATCCGATTGTTCAGAGTTGAGCGCGGGGCAGAGCAGCGGCAGGTCCCGCGATGAGCAGCATTCGGAGCCTGTTGGCGCCCGAGTTGGTCCAGCCGTCGACTGTTCGTCGTTCGAGGTCAAAACGCGCAGCGATCGCTGCCGTGGAACGCTGTGTTGGCTCCGCCGGAATCACGGTGAGCCGCGATGAGGCTCGACGAGCCCGCAACAGCCTCGTTTAACGGAGCGACATCGAATGGGCGTGCGGTCGTAGGCTGGCCCGAAGGCACTAGGCAGCCCACCTACGCCCTCAGTTGAAAAGAACCAGCCACACCCGCCCGGGTCTACAGGGCTAGATCCGACCTGGCACCGTGGACACGCGTCGCGCACGTTGTCGCGCGTGAGAGAGAATATCCCCGTGAGCACCACTGACGTCTCCTCGCCCGCCCCGGACACGGCCTCGTCGCGAACGACCCCGAACGTGGGCTGGCGAGCCAACCCCAGCCCCTACGCGCGATTCGACCGGTGCGCGTGGGACCGCCTGACGGACCGCACCCCCCTTCCACTCACCCAGGAGGACATCGACCAGATCGCCTCGCTCGGCGACCCGATCGACATGACCGAGGTCGACACGATCTACCGGCCCCTCAGCGCCCTCCTCCAGCTCTACATCGACGGACGCAGGCGCATCTCGGCGGAGCGCCACGCCTTCCTCGGTGAGCCCGAGGCCCACTCGACGCCCTTCGTCATCGGCGTCGCCGGGTCGGTCGCCGTCGGCAAGTCCACCGTCGCCCGCCTCCTCCAGCTCCTCCTCTCCCGCTGGGACTCCACGCCGCGCGTCGACCTAGTGACCACCGACGGGTTCCTCTATCCCAACCGTATCCTGCAGGAGCGCTCCCTCATCGCCCGCAAGGGGTTCCCCGAGTCCTACGACCGCAGCGCCCTCATCTCCTTTCTCGCCGCGGTTAAGGCCGGAAATCCCCACACAAAGGCCCCCGTCTACTCCCACGTCACCTATGACATCGTTCCCGGCGCCTACATCGACGTGGACCGCCCTGACATCCTCATCGTCGAGGGGCTCAACGTTCTCCAGCCGCCGCGCTCGGCCCCCGGCTCGATCTCCGTCGCAGTGTCCGACTACTTCGACTTCTCCATCTACGTCGACGCGGACGAGAGGCACATCGAGCAGTGGTACGTCGACCGCTTCCTTAAGCTGCGCGCGACCGCCTTTTCTCGCGAGGATTCCTTCTTTCGGACCTACGCCTCGCTGAGCGACACCGAGGCCGTCTCCACCGCGCACATGGTGTGGAACGCTATCAACCTACCGAACCTGCGCGAGAACATTCAGCCCACCCGCGAGCGCGCCACCCTCATCTTCACCAAGGGGGCCGACCACCGCGTGGAATCCCTGGCGATCCGAAAGGACTAGCGGGCCCTCCGGGTGGCGCGCCCGCCCGCCGGGTGGTGCCGCCGACGGCTCGGCC
>ERZ772874.1564-NODE-1564-length-11818-cov-8.748364_pt1 | contig 11818 bp, 6 predicted proteins | sample MGYA00580586_ERZ772874 | MGnify/ENA primary metagenome ERZ772874 (study PRJEB29015, sample SAMEA2737952) | human oral metagenome | biome: human oral; feature: human-associated habitat; material: dental | place: China | collected 2154 ... | reverse complement strand
GATTGTACGATACAATCGGCCGAAACGATTTCATTTCTCGTGATTGTACGATACAATCGGCCGAAACGATTTCATTTCTCGTGATTGTACGATACAATCGGCCGAAACGGTTTCATTTCTCGCGATTGTACGATACAATGAGCCGAAACGTTTCCGATTCTCGCGGGTTGCCTCGAGAAATCGTACGCTGGGCTCACGTCTCACCTCCCCCCACTCCTCAGACGGATAGGCACAAAAAAACAGCGGGTAGCAACCCTCCCGGCCACTACCCGCGATAAAAACCAGTGCAATACATGGAGAAAAATGATAGAGATATGAATAGATGTAGTCGACCATGTATCTATTGGTTATGGTTACTTGTCCTGCACCTGATCCATCGTGTCGGTGAGGCGGCCGTGAAACCGTCGTCACCTGCGGTGCATACCATAGATGAAGGCCGGGAGGATGTGTCGGAGTGAAAAACTCCGCGCCCCCCGGCCTGCTCAATCATTTGTATTCGCCTTTGCCGGTCATGAAGTTCAGGTAGACCTTCCGCCCGGCGCTCTGCTTCGAGCGATCCTGGTCGCCGCCCGCGCCGCGGTAGAGGATCTCGCCCTCGGCCAGCACGATGAACTCGGAGTGCCACCAGTCTTCGCCTTCAATCTTGACGCACATGCGCACCTCGCCGGCAGCAGCCAGGGCGGGCGAGACGAACCAGCCGTCGGCCGTGGTGGGAACGGTGAAGAGATTCTCAGCCGTGATCTCCCATTTTCCACCCACGCTGACGTCGCCGATGAGGTAAACGTTCGGCTTCTCGAAGCTGACGGTGTACTTCAGGTCACGCCCTTGGGCGGTCGTCTTGATGACCACGAGATACCAGCCCGCGTTGGCCACTTTGAGGTTGCCACCGTCGTCCGAGAGGCCGGCCGAGGCGTTGTCCACGAGCTTGGCGGACGATCCGAACTCGCCGCCGTCGAATTTCTTCTCGGCGTTGAACTTCATCGAGGTACCCGCTTCGAGATACAGGATGCGCCAGAAGGTGCCATCCTTCGCCCAGGTCTGCACCATCGGCACAGAGCCGGCCCAATTCCACTCGCCGATGCCCTTCGTGCTGCCGATGACGTTCATCGTCGAGGGCACTGCGGCGGGAGTGAGGGCGAAATGGGTGCGCGCGTTGATGGAGATGACGTTGGAGTAGACCTCGCCTTTGCCACTGGTCAGGGCCGCCCTGAGGCGTACGTAGAGCTTCGAGGTGAGGGGGAACTTATCCTCTTTCACGCCCTTTTTCACGGCCAGCGTGGTCTGCGCCACGGCGATCTCCGAGGCGTCGACTTCCATCTGGGCCTTGGGGTAGGTGGTGGGCAGGGTGATGAATTTGCCCTCGGTGGCGAAATCGTTGTCGAGTGAGACTTGCACGGCGTATACCGTGGCGGCGGAGAAGCCGTAGTCCGGTTGGACGCAGGTCAGCTCGACGTTCTTGGCGTGTTCTAAGTCGTAGACGGTGTTCTCGGCCGCGGTGGGCGTGTTCAGCGTGAAGCTGGAGGGCGTCTTGAGGGTGGGGTTAGCACTGTTGTCGTCGTCGCATGCGGTGGTGAGGCCGATCAGGCCGGCCAGCAGCACGAACGCTATCTTATGGATTGCTTTCATATTCTGTTGTTCGTAGTTAGGGGTCCGTTAATATCCCGGGTTCTGCTTCAGGTTGGAATTGACGTTCACGTCCTTAGTCGGGATCGGGTAAAGGTTGAGATGGCGAGACAGCGTCGTACCGTCCTTCGCGCCGCCCTTCCATTGCCAGGTGTAGTCCGCATTGCCGGCAAAGCGGTTGAAGCGAATCAGGTCCGAGCGACGACGTCCCTCGAAAGCGAACTCGCGTGCCCACTCGTCGAGGATATTGCTGAGCGTGTAGGACGTCTCCGTCTTCGCATGGGCCCGCTTGCGGAGCGTGTTGATGGCTTCGGTAGCGGCAGCAGTCGGTCCGCCGTTGCGACGCACCTCTGCTTCGGCATAAGTCAGGTAGGCCTCGGCCAGACGCATGAGGGGCAGGTCGGTGTCGGTAAACTTCGAGTCGTGCGTTGTGGCTCCGTCGGCGCGGAGGTTAGAGAACTTCACGAGGGAGTATCCACTGGCAAACTCCGACTCCACATCGATCGACAGCGAACGGCCTTTGCTGAAGAAGAGCGCGCGATCGTCGTTTGCAGCCTTCGTCATAGCGTCCGCATCGCCTGCTGCCGGTGCGTTGCCGTTGGGGAAGAACTTGCTGACGAGCTGCGGACGGCAGCGGTTGCCTGCCCAGCCCTCGGTGGTGCCGAAAGCCGGCATGTCGTCCGTCTTATGCGTGGAAGCGATGAGGTACAGCGAGCCGCCGTAGTTGCGGGTCGTGCCGCCGTCCTGAAGGATAGGCAGGAGGATCTCCGTGTTGGCCTTGTTCACGCTGCTGCCGTTGTTGTCGGCCATGAAAAGGTGCTTGTAGACGGGGCACAACGAGTAAGCGGAGTTGATCGTCTTCTGCGCATACTCAGCCGCCTTCGCCCACTGTGGCGTACCGGTGTACACCTCGGCATTCAGATAGAGGCGGGCCAGGAGCAGCCAAGCCGCCGCCTTATCGGCGCGACCGTAGGTGTTGGTGCGCGGATCCTTCATGGTCTCCGACGCCTCGAGGAGTTCCTTTTCGATGAACTTAAACAGCTCCGCACGCTCCACTTGCGACGGCTTTTCGGTCGAGACGGTCGTCACGAACGGCACCTTGCCATAGAGGTCGATCAAGTAGTAGTAGTTCAGGGCGCGGATGAAGCGCGCTTCGGCCCGTTGGGTGACGCTCTCGGCGTCCGTCTTCCCCTCGGTCTGCTCGAGGAAGAAGTTGCAGAGCGTGATGTCAAAATAGAGGCGATAGTAGAGGCCCGTGACTAAGGAATGCGACGCATCCCATGTGCCATGCACCAATTCGGGCACGCCACCGTCGATCCAGCAGCAATGCGCCTCATCGGCCGGCAGTTCGTTCAGGTTCCAGATCAAGCGGAAGAAATCCGACGAGCCTTCGTCGATACCGTCCACGTCGCCAGAGCCAGCCGGCCCTTCGAGGCCTGTCAAGCCGAGCGTAGCGTAGATCTTCGTGAAGACCTTGTTCTGGTCAAACGTCGTCGTGACGCTGGGATCGATCGGCTCCACGTCCAAATCGCCTACGCAGGAGGTGATGCCCGAGGCGGAAATGAGGATCGCGCATGCGGCGACCCAAGCAGTGATCTTATTTCGTTTCATTTTGAGTTCCATTTCAGTAGTTGCGGATTAAAAGTTCAGCGTAAGTCCGACGAGCGAGGTCAGCGGTCGCGGATAGAAGTCGCGGTCGATGCCATAGTTGGTACCCGTGCCCGATCCGGTGATCAGCTCGGGATCGAGGCCCTTGTATTTCGTGACGGTGAAGACGTTCTGCACGGCGGCAAAGACACGCCCCGAGCCGATCTTCTTCAAGTTGAAGGAATAGCCGAGGGTGATGTTGTCGCACTTGAGGAAGGAGGCGTTCTGCACGAAATAATCCGACATGTAGTAGTTGCCTTCGCCCTGCCAATTGTTCTCCAGCACCATGTTGGGTCGGTTGGTGAGGAAGCCCGAGGGAGCGTACAGCGTGCTCATGTTGCTGGCGTAGGCCTCGACATTATTATATACGTAGTTGTTGAGGCTTGCGCGGAGCGTGAAGCTGAAGTCCCACGCTTTGTAGACGAATTTGGACGAGACGCCCATCAATACGTCGGCCGTGGGCTTCTTGTAGAAGTACTTATCGGCATCGTTGATCACGCCGTCTCCGTTACGATCCACAAACGTGTTCTCGATCGGTTTGCCCTTCTCGTCGTAGACCTGCTGATAGACATAGAACGCGTAGGCGGGGTGCCCCACGGCGTGCGCCTGGACAGTGCCACCGGTGCCGATGGTCACGCCGCCCGCAGCCACGTAGTAATCCGAACGATCGCCTCCCGTCAGCTCCGTGATTTCGCTCTTGTTATAGGTGAGGTTGAAGCCCAAGTCCCACGAGAAGTCCTTCTGCGCGATGGGTTTGGCGTTGATGGTGAACTCGACGCCCTTATTCTCCAGCGAGCCTATGTTGGCGTTCACCTGATTCTTGAAATTCGTTCCGGCCGATACGTACACGTAGTTAATGAGGTCGTCCGTACGACGGAAATAGTAGTCCACCGACCCCGTGAGGCGACCGTTCAGGAAGCCATAGTCCACGCCCGCGTTGTAAGTCGTTGTTCGCTCCCACTTGAGGTTCTTATTGTAGGCGTCGGGACGATACGATTCGCCATCGCCGTAGCCTATCGGATAGTAAGCGTAGTTCTTGCTGGCCGTATAAGAGGCAAAATAGGAGTAGTCAGAGCCAATATTTTGCTGACCTGTGACACCGTAGCCGAGGCGCAGTTTCATGTCCGACAGGGCGTCCACGTCCTTGAGGAATCCCTCTTCTTTCATCTTCCAACCAAAGGCAAACGAGGGGAATGTGCCCCATCGGTGATCTTTATTGAAGCGTGAGGAGCCGTCTCGACGTACGGTAGCCGTGAAGAGGTACTTATCGGCCAGCGTGTAGTTCAATCGGCCGAAGAAGGAGACCAAAAAGTTCTCCGACGCCCACTCCTTGCTCGAGGGCGAGTACTCCTTGCCCGGGTTCACGGCGTTCGTCTGCGGATAGATGCCCGCGTAGCGATTGTGGCCCTTACGGTGGAAATGTTGCCACTCGTAACCGACCATCGCATCGAAACTGTGCACGCCGACTGACTTCATGTATTGGAAATAGCTATTGAAAGACAGGTTGTATTTGTCGATCTTCTCATAGCCATAGCTACCGTAATAGTTGTTTGAGTAGGACTGGGGATCCACGTTGGTGGTCTGCTTACCGGACGAGAGGTCCATACCGCCATTGGCGTGGAAACGCAGATCGGGGAGGAAGTGAAATTTGTAATCCACCTCGATGTTTCCGACGAGCGACTGCGATTTGGCGCGGTCGTCCTTCATCTCCAGCAGGGAGACGGGGTTAGCCGGGGCCAGCGAGTTGTTGGTCAGCAGCCAGGTGGGGTCGTTGAGCGACTTTCCGTCGTTCGTCCACTGGAAGAAGCCTCCGAAATACTTCTGATAGGTCTCGCCCGCGTCGCGCACCGAGTGGGTGGGATCCATTTGCGTGGCCGCACCTACGGCGCCTACGTCGGCGAAGCGACTTTCGGCATACATTCCTTTGAGGTTACCGTTCATCTTGAGCATGCCACCCAAAAACGACGGAGAGAGGTTCAGCGAGGCCGTGTAACGGTTGAAGCTCGAGGTTTTGAGGATACCGTTTTGGTTCGTGTAGCCCACGGACATGCGGAAAGGCATCGTCCCGAGGCCTCCGAAGACGCTCACGTTGTGATCCGTCGAGAGGGCCGTGCGATAGATCTCCTTCTGCCAGTCGGTGTTGGCCGTACCGAGGGCCTTATAGGCGTTGCTCTCCTCGCCGTACTGGCTGCGGATGCGTGCGCGATAGGTGTCGGCGTCCATCATGTCGAGCGTGTTCTTGACGTTACTCATCGACACGTTGCCGTCGTACGCCACGCGGAGGCGTGCCTTACCGCCCTCTATGGAGCCCTTCTTGGTGGTGATAATGATGACACCGTTCGAGGCGCGTGAGCCGTAAATGGCCGTCGCCGAGGCATCTTTGAGCACGGTGAAGGTCTCGATGTCGTTCGGGTTGACCATCGCCAGCGGGTTGGAGAGGCCCTTGACGCCGTCGTTGTCCATCGCCAGACCGTCGATGACGATCAGCGGGTCGTTGTTGGCATTCAGCGACGAGCCGCCTCGGATACGTATCGTGGAGCCGCCACCCGGCGAACCGCCACTCGAGACCACGTTCACGCCGGCAATCTTTCCAGTCATCAGGTCTTGCGCACTCGTCGTGAGACCGCGATTCATCTTGTCCGGCTTGATGGCCGTCACCGATCCCGTAGCATCGTCCTTCTTGACGGATCCGTAACCGATCACAACCACCTCATCCAACAGCTCCGTATCCTCTTTCAGCATCACGCGCATGGGCTGTGCGGAGGCCGGAAGTTCTTGAGACTGATAGCCGATGAAGGAGAAAACGAGCGTAGCACCTCGCTCGACCGACAGCGTGAAGTTGCCGTCCAGATCGGTAATGATGCCATTCGTTGTTCCCTTCTCCACCACGTTCGCACCAATGATCGGTTCGTTCGTCGCATCTACGACGACGCCTTTAACCGTCATCTTCTGTGCATAACCGCCAAGGGCTGGCAGCAGAGCAGCCAGCAGCAGGTAAATGCACCGCTTCCAATTAAATAGTTCTCTTTTTTCCATTATGCTTTGTAGATAAATGTGTCACACAAGAAGAGGCGCCGACGCAGGGATCGCATCGACACCTCTCACGGTTCTTATTGCTCAATAATTGAGATGGCAAATCCGCCGCCCGAGGCCGCGCGGAGGGTCAGGCGTGACTTGTTCGTCACGGTCATCTTCTTAATGGTGTACGCCTGGGGGTTCTTCTCGTAATGCGCCGTCGGACCGTCGGCATAGATGGTAGCCGTGTATTTGCGCTTGGGGTCGAGGAAGTCGAACGAGATGTTAGCCATGTGGCCGTTCTCGCTCGCGGTGCAGCCTACGAACCAGTTGTTCGTGCCCTTGGCCTTGCGGGCCACGGTGATGTAACGCCCCGGCTCGGCCTCCAGGTATTTGGAGTCGTCCCAGTCCACGGCCACGTCTTTGATGAACTGGAAGGCGTCCATGAAGCGCTCATAATTTTCGGGCAGGTCGGCCGCCATCTGCAGCGGGCTGTACATCGTCACGAAGAGGGCCAGCTGGCGGGCCAGCGTGGAGTGCACAAACGAATTGTTCTCCGGATTGACGTTCTTAATGCGGGTCTCGAGGATGCCCGGTGTGTAATCCATCGGGCCGCCCATGAGTCGCGTGAAGGGGAGTATAGTGGTGTGGAACGGTTTGTTACCGCCAAACGATTCGTATTCCGTGCCGCGGGCGGATTCGTTACCGATCAGGTTGGGATAGGTGCGACAGAGGCCCGTGGGGCGCACCGCCTCGTGGGCGTTGACCATGATGTGGTGCTCGGCGGCCTTCTTGACGGCGTATAAGTAGTGATTGATCATCCACTGCCCGTAGTGATGTTCGCCGCGTGGGATGATGTTGCCCACGTAGCCACTCTTGACGGCGTTGTAGCCGTATTTGTTCATCAATTGATAGGCTTCCTCCATGTGGCGCTCGTAGTTGCGGGTGGAGGCGGAGGTCTCGTGGTGCATCATCAGCTTGACGCCCTTCGAGTGGGCATACTCATTGAGCGCCTTGATGTCAAAGTCGGGGTAAGGGGTGAGGAAATCGAAAACGTAGTCCTTAGAGTGGCCAAACCAGTCCTCCCACCCGATGTTCCAGCCCTCGACGAGCACCTGATCGAAGCCGTGCTTGGCGGCGAAGTCGATATAGCGGCGCACTTTGTCGTTGTTCGCCGCGTGGGTGCCGTTGGGCTTGACCTTCGTGTAGTCCGTCACGCCGATGTGTACCGAGAGAAGGTCGTTGGTGTAGGCCCACGTCGATTTGCCCGTGATCATTTCCCACCAAACGCCGATATATTTCACCGGCTTGATCCATGAGACGTCTTTTAAGGCACATGGTTCGTTGAGGTTAAGGGTCAACTTCGACGCCAGAATCTCACGCGCGTCGTCGCTGACCATGATCGTACGCCAGGGAGACTGACACGGCGTCTGCATATAACCCTTCTTGCCCTGCGCATCGGGGGTTAACCAAGAGCGGAAGGTCATCGTCTTGTCGTCCAGCTCAAGCGACATGCAGGGATAATCCACCAGCGCCGCCTCGTGGAGGTTGATGTAAAGTCCATCGGCCGACTTCATCATGAGCGCCGTCTGTACGCCAGTCGGAGAGAACGGAGTCTGCGACGTATTGAACGTGATGGCCGCCTTCATTAGCTTACGGATCTCGGAAAGGTGCGACTCGGTGTAATCATATTCCTGCGTGTCATAATCGCCCGGAATCCAGAAGGCTTTATGATCTCCCGCCATCGCAAATTCGGAGTATTCGTCTTTGATAACGAAGTAGACGAGGTTCTTTTGCTCTGGAAATTCGTAGCGGAAACCGAGGCCATCGTCGTAAAGGCGAAAGCGGATGCGGATAGTCCGGTCGTCCTTCGGCTGATGGAGCGTCACGGCCAGCTCGTTGTAATGGTTGCGGATGGAGCTAACCTCGCCCCAGACGGGCTTCCAAGTCTCGTCGAAAGTAGCTGTCTCCGCCTTTTGGAGTTGGAAACCTTCGCGCAGCGAGAAGCCCTCCGCCTCGAGGCCCAGCCGACTGCGTTTAATCACCGGCTTCCCCTTATAAGATAAGGTATAGACGGGGCAGCCCATGCCGTCCACTTCGAAATGCATCACCAATCGACCGTTGGGCGACTTCAAATCCTCCGCTTGCAAGCCCCAAGCGGACATCATCAAGAAAGAGAGCGAGAGGAGCACGCTCTGAATACGATTCATCATGTGGCAGTAAAATTATTTTGTATAAGTAATGTACACTGCCAAAGTTACGACCCTATTTTTCGATCTACCTAATGCAGTGAGATAAAAAGTAGATCTCGGAGTACATCTTTACACCCCTATTCGTTTGGTAAATAGACGGTTGTAAGTTCTATCGAATTTCAAATTAGTAGATGATATGTAGATCATTTAAGCCCCACACGCGCCCCATAACGCTCCTCCCCCACCCCACGAGCATCCACAGCCGACCCGCACACTTGTATAACGGATCGCATAAGACCGTTAAGGGGCGGAGGGTGCTGACGGCCCCTGCCGGGGGTGTGGGGGCGCAGCCCCCTTTGTAGGGGCGTATTGCATACGCCCCACAGACGATCCGCGAGGATCGAATGATTGAATCCAAATGCCTGTATTTGTCCCCTTTCGGAAACAGACGCAGGCCGACGGGTTCCTTCCCTCGTCCCTGACGGATCATCCGAGGGGCGTATGCAATACGCCCCTACAGCCTACCGGAAGAAAAGGCCGTTCCTACCTATATATTTAGGCGCATCAAGGAGGGAAAAGGAGAAAGGAGGGGGCAAAACCGTTCTCTTTGCCTCATTCCTCTGATAAATGGTACCCTCTTTTCTTCTCTTGATAGAAGAAAAGAAAGCAAAAGAAGATCAAGGCCTCTGCCGAGGCCAGGGAAGATGGGGCGGATGTGCCTGATTGGGTCTGTGCGCAGGCTATTCAAAAGACGGAATTTTTCGCCTCATCCATTTTTCTGTTTGCTGTTTTGAAAAATGGTTTATGTTTGCGCCCGTTACTGCAGCGGCAGAATCGTTCTTTGTCATCCGAGGCTCATTTTAGTACTCCTCGCAACGGAGAGCCTTAAAATGGATCGCGTTTAGGTACTCCTCGCAACGGAGAGCCTCAAAATGGATCGCGTTTAGGTACTCCTCGCAACGGAGATCTCCAAAATGGATCGCGTTTAGGTGCTCCTCACGATGGAGAGTCCCAAAATGGATCGCGTTTGGGTGCTCCTCGCGACGGAGAGTCCCAAAATGGATCGCGTTTAGATGCTCCCCAAGACGGAGAGTCCCAAAATGGATCGCGTTTAGGTGCTCCCCACTGCGGAGAGTCCCAAAATGGATCGCGTTTTGAGGGTCTCGGATTAGACAGATAGCTATTCGACGCGCTGCGTCATACAATTCATATATACCATTACTTAATTAAAAACGAAACAGCCCATGAAGGAAGGTGTAGAAGTAAAAAAGATTGGCACGACGAAGTTGGACAATGCGCTGCACGTGAAATATCACGATGCGATGTATGGCTTCGTTGTAGAGTTCGACCTCCCGAAGCTCGGTATTCCAGAAGAACTGAAAAACGAGTGGAAAGAGAGCATCGACACGGAGAAGGAAAACAATTTGGAGTCTCAAGCGAGCGCCAATTCGGAGCTCCTGATCAAGAAGAACGATGAGCGCGACCGCCTGCTGAAGTATATTTTCGGCGCCGTGCGCAACGGGCAGCTCTCTCCGGAGAAGGACAAGGAGGAGGCTGCTACGCGGCTCTCCATCGTGATGAATCCTTATGCGGGGATCCGCAAGGAGTCATTCGACCGGGAGACGGCGCACGTGGACGGCTTGATCAAGGATCTGAAGAAGACGGAAAACGCGGCGGATGCCTCTAAGCTGGGACTCTCGTCCGACATCGCGAAGTTGGAAACGGTGAACAAGGAGTTCGACACGATCTACAACGATCGATCGAAGAAGTGGGCCGACAACAAATTGCCCAAAACCACGGACGTGCGTAACCGTACGGATGCGATTTTTGAACGTATCCTGCTCGTGTTGCAGTATAAATACGTCTATGGAGCTACTCCGGTCGAGCCGGAGCTGATCGCTAAGCTCATTGCACGTTTTAATAAGCGCGCAGAGGAGATCGACGCGTCGTATAAGCAAGGTCTGGCGCTCAGAAAGGCGGCGGCCGAGAAGCGGAAGCAGAATCGGCCAGGTCGTCCGCCGTGCGGGCGAAGTGGTAGATGGCGGCAATGGGCGCGCGCAAGCGCGGCGGGCACAGCCAGGAAGCGACGGGGAAGTTTTCGTAATGCTCAACCGGCTGGGGCGGCTGGGGCGCGAATCCGGCTGGCGGCGGGCGTTCGTCTGGGGGCATCGCGTTGCGCGTTTTCGTTCAGGCGCGCCGCCGGAGCGGGAGAGGAGGGAGAAGAAAGGATGACGAGCCTTGACCCCGGCACTGGCTCCACGGTTAGGGCTGCTTGGTTCCCCACCTGACCCGGTTGGCCGCTTCCCCATGCGGGAAGGCCCGTCGGGGCGCGATTGTAGTGGCTGGGCGCGGCGGGCAGACTGTCCGCCTGCTTTCATGCGCCGCCTTGAGGGCCGTTCAAGGTTTGTCCACGGGTGCGAAAAGCGTGGATGGTTTGCGTGGCAGCGCCAAAACAGGAAGAAGGCCGTAATTCGCTCCTTGATTCATAGCGTGACGTCCTAGTGGAATGCGCGCGAGCGCCATTTTCGATGGCATGAATTCGCTCCTTTTTCAAGAGCCACGAAGCCTGCCTGCCAAAGCCTCGAACAAGCTGGGCCGGACCTGAATCCACCCGCATTCCACGCCAGCGCGGCGCCCCTGCGCCGCATGGGGCGGCCCATAGAATCCGCGCCCTATGTCCTATCTCGTCCTGGCCCGCAAATACCGTCCACGCAACTTTTCAGAAATGGTGGGCCAGGAGCACGTGGTGCAGGCCCTGGGCAATGCGCTCACGCAGCAGCGCCTGCACCACGCCTATTTGTTCACCGGCACGCGCGGCGTGGGCAAAACCACGGTTTCGCGCATCCTGGCCAAGTCGCTCAACTGCACGGGGCCTGACGGGCAAGGCGGCATCACCGCCACCCCTTGCGGCCAGTGCGCGGCCTGCACGGCCATCGACGCCGGGCGCTTTGTGGACTACACCGAGCTGGACGCCGCCAGCAACCGGGGCGTGGACGAAGTGCAGGGCCTGCTGGAGCAAGCCGTCTACAAGCCCGTGCAAGGGCGCTTCAAGGTCTTCATGATTGACGAAGTGCACATGCTCAGCAACACGGCGTTCAACGCCATGCTCAAAACGCTGGAAGAGCCGCCTGAATACCTGAAATTCGTGCTCGCCACCACCGACCCGCAGAAAGTGCCCGTCACGGTTCTTTCGCGCTGCCTGCAATTCAACCTGCGGCCCATGGCCCCCGAAACCGTGCTGGCGCACTTGCAGCGCGTGCTGGCGCAAGAAAACGTGCCCGCCGAAGCCGCCGCCTTGCGCCTGCTGGCGCGCGCCGCGCGCGGCTCCATGCGCGATGCGC
>ERZ772874.1562-NODE-1562-length-11819-cov-24.474158_pt1 | contig 11819 bp, 6 predicted proteins | sample MGYA00580586_ERZ772874 | MGnify/ENA primary metagenome ERZ772874 (study PRJEB29015, sample SAMEA2737952) | human oral metagenome | biome: human oral; feature: human-associated habitat; material: dental | place: China | collected 2154 ... | reverse complement strand
TGCCAGAAGTGGATCGTATCAACGAAGTTGGTGTAGAAGCGGCCAAAGAATTGACAGCTCTTTCAGGAGCTCGTCAAGGAGAATATCAAATCTTAAATATGGATACCTTGCTGGAGCAGTACAATCAAATCACAGGAACTATGACTGGTGTTATCGGAGCTATTGCAGGAATTTCCCTCTTTGTTGGAGGTATCGGTGTGATGAATATTATGCTAGTATCCGTTACAGAGCGGACACGGGAAATTGGTTTGCGAAAAGCTCTTGGAGCAACGCGTGGAAATATTCTCACGCAGTTCTTGATTGAATCCATGGTATTGACCCTTATCGGTGGCCTGCTTGGTCTTAGCCTTGCCTACGGGATCAATGCTCTGCTAGCTGCAGTCGTGCCTGAAAACGTATTTGGAGGCCCACCAGTTGTCTCTGTCACTGCAGCAGTTGGAAGCCTTGTCTTCTCAGCCATGGTTGGGATTGTCTTTGGTATCCTGCCGGCTAATAAAGCCTCTAAACTAGATCCGATTGAAGCGCTGAGATATGAATAATGTCATCAAGAGGCTGGGACAAAATAGTTCTTAGCCATAAAAAAGCTAGAGATTCCCAATGGCGGAACTCTAGCTTTTAATTTTGACTCGTTCTCTTATTGTATTTAAGGAGATTATTAGCCATGAGTACCAATCCCATGTCAATTCTCACTTGACGCTTACCTCTTAGGTTACATCTCGTGTAACCCAAACAAGCCTTTATCTGCCCAAAAACAGGTTCCACATCAATTTTACGTTGAGCGAACATCTATCTACCTTCGGGAGATAAAAGCGCCTGGCATTCTTTCGTTTTTAAGTGCTGATAGCGTTCGTTAATATACAGTCCCTTTTGAGGGGCTGACTCAGGCTCATCAGCGTAGTAAACCTTGAGTTCCTGTTGAAAGTCCGTCTGTGTTTTCTGATGTTTGATATGGTGAAAACGATAGCACCAGCCGTCAGGATGTGTGTAGCTATCCTCCTTGTCATCATAGTGCCAATTCGCTAAGTTTCTAGCCGACTGTTTATACCCTTTCCTCTGTTCCTTATCAAACATGGCATATTTAATCAGATGGTTCACCTCCTTTTCATCTAAACGAAGGAGGTTCTCTTCACTTCCATATCCAGCATCTGCGATAACTGTCTTTATGTCATGCGGATAGGTTTCAAGTAAGGGCAGAAGAGTCTTGGTATCTGTCGGATTTGAGAAGACATCATAGTGAAGAACAAATTGATTTTCAGTAGCGATTTGAAGATTATAAGCAGCCTTGAGTTGGCCATTTTTCATATGGCCTCCTTTTTCTCATACCATTCAAGAAAGACCCAAAGAAGCAAACAAGCGAACTAGGATTGGTGATTGGGAAGCAGACACGGTTGCAGGGAAAACTGGAAAAGCTTTTCTAATTACTCTAACGGATCGTTATTCTCGCTTTCTTAAAATCAAGAAGGTAGGGGTCAAGAAAAGTAAACTAGTCATAGAGGCTATGGTACAAATTTTGGAGCCCTTGCCGAAAGAAACTGTCACCCCAGATAGAGGAAAAGAATTCACGAATCATCAAGACTTGACTGACAAATTAAAAGTAGAAGTCTATTTCCCAGATCCTCATGCGCCTTGGCAACGAGGAACAAATGAGAATACCAATGGATTACTACGAGGGTATTTTCCCAAAGGGAGTGATTTGACATTCATTGACGATCATACCATTAAGCTGTGGGATGATAAACTAAATAATAGACCACGAAAGTGTCTCAACTGGAAAACTCCTTATAAGGTATTTTATGGTTAAATTATGCACTTAATTTGACAATTCGAACTCAAAAAAGTTTATAATAGTTTTAACATGTTCAATAATTGAGCAGACCTTGGATAATAGCTAAAGGAGAAATTATGACTTTTGATAATCTAGTTGCACAAATTAATGAACTTGCTGAAACGCAGAGAGATCGAGGGACATATTTTGAATATTTGGCTCGTGCCTATTTTCAAAATGAACCAACATACCAGAATGAGTTTAAGAATGTATGGATGCTAGCAGATGTTCCAGAGGAATTTGGAATACCTAAAGTTGATCTTGGAGTAGACTTAGTTGCTGAAAAATTTACTGGTGAATTAGTAGCGATTCAGGCAAAATTCTATAATCATAGTATCAAAAAATCTAATATTGATTCTTTTTTAGGGGAGCTTGGAAAAGATTATTACGAATCAGGTATTATTGTTGCTTCAACCGATAAATGGGGCAAAAATGCTGAAAAAGCTCTAGCAGATCGTAGTGATGTTATTCGTATTGGGCTTTCAGATTTAAGAAATTCTCAGATTGATTGGTCAAAATTTTCTTTTGAATCACCAGAAGTAGTAGCTGTAAAAGCTAAAAAGAAGTTAAGATATTATCAAGAAAGTGCAATTCAGTCTGCATTGAATCATTTTACAGAAAATGATCGTGGACAACTTATAATGGCGCCTGGAACTGGTAAGACTTTTACGAGTCTAAAAATTGCTGAAGCAATGGCAAGAGATGCCTCTAAGGAACAATACACTATTCTTTATCTAGTACCTAGTATTCAACTACTTACGCAAACCTTGAGAGGGTGGAATAATGATACAGAAATGACAATGTCTTCTATGGCAGTTACCAGTGATAGAAATGCTAGTCGTGGCACTGTCAAGCAAGATGAGTCCAATATAGCTATCAAAGCCAGTGACATTGGATATCCAGCAACAACTTCTTCAAAAAAGGTTGTTGAGAACTATTTGGAATTAATGACTAGACCCAAAAAAGAACTATTAGTTGTTTTTGGGACTTACCAGTCAATTGACGTTCTTGGAAAAGCTCAAAAGGACGGTTTTCCAGAGTTTGATTTAATTATCGCTGATGAAGCCCACCGTACTACTGGAGCGAAAGCTTTAGGAGATGAAGCATCAGCGTTTACAAAGGTACATAGTAATCTAAATGTAAAGGGGGCGAAGCGCCTTTACCAAACAGCAACACCAAAATTATATGGTACTGATGCTAAGAAAAAAGCAGAAGAAAACTCAATCATTATTTCTAGTATGGATGATGAAAGCCTATATGGTAGTGTGTTCTATCGTTTAGGTTTTGGAGATGCTATTAGTCATGACATTCTTACTGATTATAAACTGATGGTTTTAGCAGTTGATGAAACAGTTGTTCAGAAAGATATGCAAAAAGCTCTTGCTGATTCAGAGAATGGATTGAATATTGATGATGTGGGGCGTATCATTGGTGTTTGGAATGGAATGATTAAACGAGAAAGTTTTGCAGATAAAGTTTCTGGAGAACCAATGCAAAGAGCTATAGCCTTCTCTCGGACTATCGAAGATAGTAAACGACTATCAACTCAGTTTGAAAATGTTGTTAATGAATACCTTAATAGTGATGAAGGATACTCCGTAAATGTTCGTCATGTTGATGGTAGCATGAATGCCCTTGAAAAAAATGAAGCATTAGATTGGTTAGCAAGTGATAATATACCTGAAGATTCAGCACGTATTTTATCAAATGTTCGCTTCCTAACAGAAGGGATTGATGTTCCTAACCTTGATGCTATTATCTTCCTGTCTCCTCGAAAATCACAGGTAGATATTGTTCAGGCTGTCGGACGAATCATCCGTAAATTCGAAGGAAAAGAATATGGCTACATTATTCTACCAATTGTAGTTCCGGCAGGTGAGACACCAGAAACAATTCTCGATAACAATAAAACATACGATGTTATTTGGCAGGTGTTAAACGCACTACGTTCAGTAGATGAACGTTTTGAAGCTACAGTTAATAAATTGGAATTAAATAAACAAAAACCCAAAAATATCCAAGTTATTGGGGTTGGTGGTGCACCAGACGATCCTAATTTCAATGATAGTTATGTGAAAGAGCCAATAGTTGCTTACCAAACAGAACTTGAACTTGAATGGGAAGCTGTCGAAGGGGCAATCTATGGTAAAATTGTCCAAAAGGTCGGTGATAGACGTTATCTAGAGGATTGGTCTAAAGATGTAGCTGATATTGCGAGACGTCACATTCAAGGAATTGAGTTCATCTTAGAACAAAATTCTGATAGTAAATCTGCTTTTGAAAAATTTCTTCAAAGCCTTCAACACAATATCAATGAATCAATTGACCAAAGTCAAGCGATTGAGATGTTAGCGCAACACTTAATCACTTTACCAATTTTTGATGCACTTTTTGGAGAATACAGTTTTGTTAAGAACAATCCAGTAAGTTCTGCGATGGAACAAATTGTAGAAGAATTATCACAATTTGGTTTTGAAAAAGAGCAGAAAGAGTTACAACCATTTTATGATTCAGTTCGTTTACGTGCAGAGGGGATTGATAACGCCCAAGCTAAGCAGAAAATCATTATTACTCTATACGATAAATTCTTTTCTACAGGATTCAAATCAACCACAGAAAGATTAGGTATCGTCTTTACTCCTGTAGAAGTTGTAGATTTTATTGTCAAATCAGTCGATGTAGTCTTGAGAAAGCACTTTAGTAAGACTTTAGCGAGTGAAAATGTTCATATTTTGGATCCATTTACTGGAACTGGAACATTTATCACTAGAACATTGCATTACTTGAAATCACTGATGGATAGTGGTGAAATTACCTTTGATGACATTTTAAGAAAATATACACAAGAATTGCATGCTAATGAAATTGTTCTTCTAAGCTATTACATTGCTGCCATTAATATTGAAGCTGTATTTGATGAAATTAATGGTGATGAAGCATATACACCATTTGAAGGTATTGTTTTAACGGATACCTTTGAATCAACAGAAACAGAAGATACGCTTGATGACTCATTCTTTGGTACTAATGACAAACGTTTAAAACGCCAGCAGGAAAAACCAATTACTGCTATCATTGGTAATCCACCATATTCCATTGGACAAAACAGTCAAAATGACAATAACCAAAATATCTCGTATCCAAAATTAGATAAACGCTTAGCAGAGACCTATGTAGCTAAATCTAATGCAGGTCTCACAAAAGGATTATATGATTCTTATATCAAAGCTTTTCGTTGGGCATCAGATCGCCTTAAAAATCAAGGAGTGATTGGATTTGTAACGAATGGAAACTATCTCAATACGAATTCTGCTGATGGTTTACGTGCTGGACTTTACGAAGAATTTAATCATCTTTATATTTTTAATCTCCGTGGTGACCAGAGAACACTAGGAGAACAATCCCGAAAAGAAGGCGGGAAAATCTTTGGTTCGGGTAGTCGTACTCCTGTAGCAATTTCAATTCTAGTAAAAGATGGCTCAGATAGTCATGAACTTCACTATCATGACATTGGTGATTACCTGTCACAAAAGGATAAGTTGAAAATTATCGAAGACTTCACTGATATATCATCCATTGATTGGTCAACTATTCTACCAGACGAAAATAATGATTGGCTCAATCAGAGAGATCAGAATTATCAGAAATATGATAATCTAGCTGGAGAGATTAATTCTGTCTTTAACAGCAATGCAGTTGGTATTAGTACAGCGAGAGATTTGTGGGTATACAATTTTTCAAAACAGAAAACAAAAGAAAATGCTGAAAGATTAATTAATAACTATAATTTAGAAGTAGATAGAACAGAAATCATAGCTCCTGAAAACCGGAAGTCGATACTGAATAGAAATGATAACTTTATTAAGTGGTCAGTTAAATTAGAAGATTCAATCTTAAAGTCAAAAAGAATACAATTCTCGAAGGATAATATAATCGAATCAATGTACCGACCTTTCACAAAAAAATACTTGTATTATAGTAGCGATGTTATTGAAAGGCCTGGACAGTGGCATAGAAAATTCGGGAAAAATAATCTAGTTATTATGACAACTGGAAAGGGTATATCTCGTCCCTTTTCTACTTTAATAACTAATTTAATGCCTAATCTACATACAATGGATACAGGACAACATTTTATGCGTTTTGACAACGAAGTTGATGAAACGTCATTGTTCCAAAACAATGATAATATGAATCAAGCGTTTTCTGATAAGCTGGGATTGAATTTGGATGACACTTTTGCCTATGTTTATGGGTTGCTCAACTCTAAAGAATATCAAGAGAAGTATGCTAATGATTTGAAGAAAGACTTAGCTCGAATTCCCATTGTTAAGAATAAAGAAAAGTATGTTGAAGTTGGTCAGAAATTGATTAACTTGCATCTTAACTATGAAGAAGTTCCTGTCTATGATGGAGTTGAAATTACGACAGCAGGGAATCCAAGTTACAAAGTAACCAAGATGAGATTCGCTAAAAAGCGTGATGAAAAAGGAAAATCTGTAAATGATCTATCTACAATCATATTTAACAGCGACATCACCGTCAGTAATATTCCTGAAAAAGCGTATGAATATGTTGTAAATGGGCGCTCTGCTATTGAATGGATTATAGATCAGTATCAAGTCAAAATTGATAAAAAATCTGGAATTACTGATGATCCAAATGAGTATAGTGATGATGAAAAGTACATCTTCAATTTACTTTTGAGAATCATCAATGTATCTATCCAAACTGTTGATTTAATCAATAGTTTGCCTAAATTTGAGGTGGAGGAGTAGGGTATGTTTTTAGAAAAGGTGGAATATTGGGATTTTCGGAAGTATAAATCAAATGATGATTCTCCTGGCCTAATTGTGAATCTTCAAAAAGGCATGAACTTGATAGTAGGTGAGAATGATGCGGGAAAGACAGCGATTATTGATGGTATTAAATTACTGCTAGGTACGTTGAGTGATGACTATGATAGAATTTCAGATACAGATTTCTATACACGCGATGGAAAAACATTCAAAGAAGAATTGAAAATAGTAGGTTATTTTACAGATCTTTCATATGAAGAGGCTGCGAAGTTTTTAGAGTGGATTTCATTCACTCAAGATGCCAAACCATTATTAAAAGTAACTTTAAAGGTTACCAAAAAGAAAAATCCTAATGGAAATGAATATTTTGATAGGAAAATCTATGGTGGTGACTATAATTCAGAAACTGTTATTGATAGTGAAAGAAGGCAGCTGTTACGAGCAATTTATTTGAAGCCACTGAGGGATGCTCAGAGGGAGTTACGGCCGGGTCCATATTCTCGATTATCAAACATTCTTTCTGCCCATCCTCAGGTTGGTGAAAGTGGAAAACAAGAACTTCTGGATATTGTTGATAAGGCGAATGGAGAGGTAAAAGAATTTTTCTCTAAGGATGAACATAATGTGGTTCAGTTAATTATGAATCAACTAGAAACCTTTTATGATAAAAATGATTTTGAAAAAAGTAAGATTGCCTTTAATGTCTCAGAAGCTAATATTTATTCTATATTATCACGACTAAGTTTAGATACTGAAAGTGTCAATTTAGGATTAGGGAACTCTAACCTTTTATATATAGCAGTTGAATTGCTTCTGATGAGAGATGGTAGTAATTATATTGGTCCTAGAATTGCATTGATCGAAGAAATAGAAGCTCATCTTCACACACAAGCTCAGATTCGATTGATTAAGCATATGGAGAGTAATTCCTCTACCCAATTTATTCTAACAACACACAGTACCAATCTAGCTTCTTCTATAAATCCTAAAAATCTTATTTTGCTATATAATAATCAAGCGTTTTCAATGGCAGAATCAGAAACTTTGTTAAAAACAGAAGATTATGAATTTTTGGAGAGATTTTTGGATGCGACAAAGAGTAATTTATTTTTTGCAAAAGGATTAATATTTGTGGAGGGTGACGCAGAAAATTTGCTTTTACCAACATTTGCTGAGCTAATAGGCTATCCTTTACATGAATATGGGATTTCAATAGTTAATATAGGGAATACAGCCTTTGAACGGTATATTAAACTATTTTCAAGAAGTGGAGCTGATAGGATTCAATTACCTATTTCTATTATAACTGATGTAGATGTTAGACCACTGGAATATTATAAGGATAAAGGTACATCTGGAAAAGTATACATAATAGGAAATCAAATTGAATTTCAACAGATTTCAAGTGAATTGAACCTAGAATCTGATTTACCTGAAGAAGACCGTCCTTATGGGACAATATTTTCTACAAAAAAAAATCTAATAGATGGATTTGGACTCAAGCAAAATTTTGATGAATCCCAATTAGAAAATAAAGTTGTTAAAGATTTGAATGAAGAGCACATTGAAGAACTCATAAGAATAAAAAATGATACAATTATCCAAAAATATGACGATTACAATGCTAATTCTAAAACCTTCGTTGCTCCCGAATGGACATTAGAATATAGTTTAGCAAAGAGCCCGTTAGTAAAGTTGCTTTGGAAATCTATTCATGAAACAAGATATAAGGAACCCTATAGTACTACTAATAAAGAAAAATTTGATAAAATAAATAATCTGTTTACCGATGGTAGTGAATCAATCAGCGCTGAGCTAGCATACAATGTATTTAAGTCTTTGAATGATAAAGTTGTATCTAAAGCAATCGTTGCACAAAAGTTGGCGATTGAAATAGGAAATTTAGATAATGAAGGCAAAGAGCAACTAAAATCAGAAGTACTATCCAATAAGTACACTCAATATTTAGTTGATGCGATTAAACATGCTGCTCAGATAAATGAAGAAGAGGGATGTACTGATGAATGAATTAATAGCATCAATTGAGAAAAGTTTACTCCCATCTGGATGTCATTTTTCTGAGGAACAGCAATCCGTTATCTATGAGAACAATGATATGGATGTTGTCGCTGGACCTGGGACAGGAAAAACCACAGTTCTTACTGCACGCATTAAAATACTATTGGAACAATTGAAAGGTTCTGGACAAGGCATCTGCGTTCTAACTCATACAAATGTTGCTGTTGATGAAATAAAATCGAGTTTAAAAAAGCTCGGTGTTGAAGAAATCAAAAATCCTCATTTTATTGGAACAATTCAAGATTTTTTCAATACATTTTTTGCTAAGAAAGCATTTCATTTGATTCTAGGTGATAAACAAATGAGAGTGCTTGATGATGAAATATTCCGAGAAAAATTTGATAAACAGTTTGTTCGATATTATCAAACTTTGATTGAAAAAGGTAGTGTTAAATCAGTTCCCGAGAAATTACCCAATCCAGCTGGAAAAATAGATAAATGGAATTTTTTGCATGAGGGAAATCCAGTGAGAGTAGAATCTAAGGTTGGTGGAAAAAATAAACAATATAACAACGCTTTTAATACTAGTATAAATAGGTTATTTAAATTAGGTATTATTACAAATCATTGTTGTCTGGAACTGTCAAATTGGTATATTGAACAGTATAACAAAATATTTAAAGCAATAATCTCTAAAAGATTTGCTTATTTGTTATTAGACGAGGCACAGGATACAAGTAAATTTCAATTTGAATTACTCCAATCATTATTTGATAATACTTCTGTAATCGTTCAAAAGTTTGGAGATCCTTATCAAGCAATCTACAATATTTGGGGTGGTGATACAGAATTGGCGTGGGAAGTCGACGATTCTAGGGAGAAGCGTATTTCCAAAACCTCACGATTCAGCGAAACTATTGTAGATGTTGTAAAAAATGTTTGTATTGTGAAATACGATGATTTTAAATCAACTACTAACCATACTTCCTTCTCTCCGTATTTTATTATTTACGAAGATGGAGATGATTTGATAAAGAAATATAGATTGTTAATTGATGAATTAGAAGATAAGAATGAAACTTTTAAGAAATCAAGAAAACCTAAAGTTATTGTATCAGCTCTACACAGGGATTTGGAAAACACTTTTGGTGAAAGATATAATCGTGCTGTCACAAAGAATACAAATTATAAGAGTGATTTTGAGTTATTTTCGAGTATTTTGCTAAAGTCATTATCAAAATATTTTGATAACGACTTTGAAGATAGCTTAAACAAAGATGAATTTAGAATAAAGGCATTTAAAATTATTAAAGAACTGAGGAATGATAATGATGAGAAAATAATTGATGAGTTAAGTGAACTTCTTGATGGACTTGTAATTGATAAAGAACTGTTGCAAAATAATTATGGTTTATGTATTGAGATTAAGGAGTTGCTGAAATCTAATTTCTCTAATGGCTCACAAACTATATCAGACCAGTCAGTATATAATGACGGTGAAGATATAAGTCTAGCTACCATACATTCGGTGAAAGGAGAGACTCACAAGGCAACTTTGCTAATGTTGGATTCAGAGTTTTCTACTGGTTATGGTGATAGTTCCACTAGCTATTCTATGCTTCAATTACTCGAAAAATATTTGACTAAAAATTATGTTGAACTTCCACAAGATAAAAGTGATATGGAGAAAGAAACAGAAAAGGCTCTTAAACTTGCTTATGTTGCTCTAAGTAGACCAACTCATCTTATCTGTATAGGGATTCCAGAATACAAAGTAACAGAGAATGAAAACTTATTAAATGTTTTTAAAAGTGCTGGATGGATGGAAAGTTCATAGGAATGTTAGTTCACGTATACTGAATTACTTAATTACTTAATATCTTTCCAAAAAATCATCATTTTTCGGAAAAACATAACTGACAGTAGAAATTCTGCTGTCAGTTTTTTTATCCTTGAATATACAATATAAGTGCACAATAAAAACCAATAAGATTTTTTAGTAAAATATGGTGCTCGCGGTGTGATTCGCAAACTTCGTCATCGTGGGAAAACACGCCATACGAAAGGTCATGATGAAAACAGAGGGAAATTTCCTGTTTCTCATACCATTCACGAAAGATCCGAAGAAGCAAACAAGCGAACTAGGATCGGTGATTGGGAAGCAGACACCGTTGCAGGAAAAACTGGAAAAGCTTGTCTAGTTACTCTAACGGATCGTTATTCTCGTTTTCTTAAAATCAAGAAGCTAGCGGTTGTCATAGAGGCTATGGTACAAATGTTGGAGCCCTTGCCGAAAGAAACTGTCACTCCAGATAGAGGAAAAGAATTCACGAATCATCAAGACTTGACTGACAAATTAAAGGTAGAGGTCTATTTCCCAGACCCTCATGCGCCTTGGCAACGGGGAACAAATGAGAATACCAATGGATTACTACGAGAATATTTTCCCAAAGGGAGCGACTTAACATTTATTGACGAGCACACCATTCAGCTGTGGGAAGCTAAACTAAATAATAGACCACGAAAGTGTCTCAACTGGAATACTCCTTATGAAGTATTTCATGGTGAAATTGTGCACTTAATTTGACAATTCAAGTCTCAAAAATCAAAAAACATCCCTTGGAAAAGTCCAAGAGAAGCTGTAAGTCTTTATAGAGTTTTACAATCCTATAAATAATTTCTGGTAAATTTTTGGTAAGATGGTAAGTTTTCCAATCACAAAGCCCGTCAAATCAATAATTTTAGAGCCGATTACTTCATAGTCGGGAAAAGCAATACATCGCGAATGGTAGTCACATCTGTCAGCAACATTACAAGCCGGTCGATACCGATACCGAGGCCTCCAGTTGGTGGCATACCGTATTCCAAGGCTTCAACGTAATCATAGTCGATACCAGTTGCTTCGTCATCGCCCAGTTCCTTAGCTTTTGCCTGTGCTTCAAAACGAGATAATTGATCGATTGGATCGTTCAGCTCAGTGAAGGCGTTAGCATATTCTTTGGTCATGATAAAGAGCTCAAAGCGGTCCGTGAAGCGTGGGTCTTCTGGGTTTTTCTTAGCCAGAGGTGACACAGCGACAGGGTGACCGTAGACAAAGGTTGGCTGAATCAAGGTCTCTTCAACAAATTCTTCAAAGAAAGCATTGATGACATGGCCTACTTCGGTGAAGTGCTTTT
>ERZ772874.1549-NODE-1549-length-11877-cov-5.135510_pt1 | contig 11877 bp, 9 predicted proteins | sample MGYA00580586_ERZ772874 | MGnify/ENA primary metagenome ERZ772874 (study PRJEB29015, sample SAMEA2737952) | human oral metagenome | biome: human oral; feature: human-associated habitat; material: dental | place: China | collected 2154 ... | reverse complement strand
TTGCATTACGAGCTTCTTCCAAGGCTTTTTGAGCTTGTCCACGGAAGTCCATGAAAGCTGACCATGTATCCAAGATTTCTTCTTGATTAGCAAAGGTTTGAGCTTCTGGTAATTCTGACAATTGAACGAAGTCTTCAGCCTCAAACTCAAGGTATGACCAGATTTCCTCTGCAGTGTGAGGAAGGATTGGTGTCAAGAGTTTCGTGATTTTGACAAGGATGTCATAAAAAACAGTCTGCATTTGACGGCGTTCGAGTGATTTTGCACCTTCAATGTAGACAACGTCTTTGGCGAAGTCAAGGTAGAAGGCTGACAAGTCAACGTTGATAAAGTTCACCAAGGCCTTGTAGATTGTCAAGAATTCAAAGTTTGCGTAAGCATCACGAATAGTCTTAACAAGTTGGTTAAAGCGGATGGTCATATACTTATCAACAGAACGAAGTTCTTCATAAGCTACAGCATCCACAGCTGGGTTAAAGTCAGATGTGTTGGCAATCAAGAAACGAAGAGTGTTACGAATCTTACGGTAAGTTTCAGAGACTTGGCTCAAGATATCCATAGAGATACGCACGTCGTTGCTTGAGTCAACACTTGTTACCCAGAGACGCAAGATTTCCGCACCAAATTGTTTTTCAACATCGCTTGGAGCAATGGTATTCCCAAGAGATTTAGACATCTTTTCACCTTTACCGTCAAGGGCAAATCCTTGTGATAAGATTTGTTTGTAAGGAGCTACGCCATGGTTGGCAACAGATGTGATGAGTGATGAGTTGAACCAACCACGGTATTGATCAGAACCTTCAAGATAAAGATCTGCTGGATATTTGAGTTCTGGACGGTTAACCACGACACCATTCCATGATGAACCTGAGTCAAACCAAACGTCCATGATATCTGTTTCTTTCTTGAATTCACCATTTGGAGAACCTGGATGAGTAAAGCCTTCTGGTAAAAGATCCTTTGCATCGCGTTCCCACCAAACAATTGAGCCATGTTTTTCAAAGAGCTTCGCTACGTGTTCGATGGTCTCAGCCGTCATGATTGGTGTTCCATCTTCAGCATAAAAAATCGGAAGAGGAACTCCCCAGGCACGTTGCCGAGAGATAACCCAGTCACCACGATCACGTATCATGTTGTAAAGGCGTACTTTACCCCATTCTGAGTGGAATTTAACTTTTTCAATCTCATCCAAAATCTCTTGACGGAATTTAGAAACAGATGCAAACCACTGTGGAACTGCACGCCAGATGATTGGTTTCTTGGTTCGCCAGTCAAATGGATATGAGTGAGAGATTTCTTCCTGAGCAAGGAGTAAGTTACCAAGTTTTTCAATAACCGTTGGCACAACTTTGTCGTAGAACTGCCCTTCAAAATCAGGACCTGCATTCTCCATCATGATACCACGTTCATTGACTGTGACAAATACTTCCAAGCCATTTGCAACACCGACATTATAGTCATCCTCACCAAAGCCCGGTGCTGTATGGACAATACCTGTACCTGAGTCTGTCGTAACGTGGTCACCAAGGATAACCAATTCATCAACAGTCGTATCCCAAGGGTGAGCTGTTACGATATGATTTAATTCTGCACCACGGTGGGTTGCCAGAACTTGAACATCAGTCCAGCCAAATTTTTCAGATAAGCTGTTCAACAATTCTGAAGCGACCACAAACTTACGTTTCTCATCCGCTGGTTGTACTACAACGTAGTCAATATCCGCTCCAACAGTTAAACCACGAGAAGCAGTAATCGTAAATGGTGTGGTTGTCCAAACAGTAATGTAAGTATCTGTATCTAAGATACCTTTCCCGTCTTTAACTCGGTTAGCATAGTACAAAGAAGTAGAAAGCAAGTCATGGTATTCAATCTCTGCTTCTGCTAAAGCAGATTCAGAAGACCAAGACCAGTAAACTGGCTTAGCACCACGGTAAATATAGCCTTTTTTAGCCATTTCACCAAAAACTCGAATCTGAGCTGCTTCATAATCAGGAGTCAAGGTTACATACGGATTATCCCAGTCACCAAAAACGCCCAAACGCTTGAAATCATCACGTTGCTTATCAACTTGAGAAAGAGCATACTCACGACAAAGTTTCAAGTACTCCACTAAATTCATCTCTTTACGCTTCACACCTTGTTTTGCCAAGACTTGCTCGATTGGCAATCCATGTGTATCCCAGCCAGGGATATACGGTGCATAGTAACCAGACATAGATTTAGAGCGAACTATGATATCTTTTGAGATCTTATTCATAGCATGGCCAACGTGAATATTCCCATTTGCATAGGGAGGTCCGTCGTGTAGGATAAAATGAGGCTTACCCTCATTCAACTCCTGACGACGTTGATAAAGTTTAGCATCATCCCATTCTTTTTGCCAGACTGGCTCCTTTGTTGGCAAGCCAGCACGCATGGGGAAATCCGTTTTCCCAAGGTTGAGTGTTTCTTTTAATTTCATAATATAGCCTTTCCGAATTTAATGAATGTAACTAAATAAAAAGACCACAAATTTTCAAAAGGACGAAAATTCGCGGTACCACCTTTGTTTAGATAAAAATAAACTATTTTTATCCCTCTTGTTCCGTAACGTGGAAAAGACGTCATATCCTACTTTATTCAGATATGATTTTGTAAAATGATAAGTTAGACAACAGAGATTGCAAGTCTTTCACCCTCACCTGCTCGCTGTAAATGTATTGTATAACTTGTGTTTTTACATTTGGTTTTTATAAAATTTCAATGTCTTCAGAAGAACTTTTTTCTTCAGATATGGCTTCCACCACTTTTGTATCAGATAAATCCGCATTTGATTCTGCAATCCGTTGTTGTAAATCAGCCATTTCTTCTGGAGAAAACTGACGAGTCACTTCCGATTCATCATCAGTAACTGGCATCACTGTTTCACCAAGAGCTTCCTGAACAACTTCCTTAAAAGCATCATCACTTGTTTGGAGATATGTAGCTGTCGGACGGAGAATTTCTTCCCATTCTGAAGAATCAACAATGCTTAACTGACTTTCAATTGTTGATTTTAAGCGTTGATGGAATAAACGAGCCTTATTTTTCAATTCCTCTGTTTCAATCGCTACTTTTTTAGCATTGTCTGTTGATTGGCGTAAGATATCATTTGCCTTAAATTTTGCATGGTCTAACAAATGCTGCGCTTCTTGTTCAGCCTGGCGCAAAACATTATCCGACTTTTCTTGTGCAGCTTGTTTTAGCTTTTCAGCTGTATCTTGCGCAATTAAAACAGATTGACTAAGTGAGTCTTTCATCTCATCAAAATAAGTCAGACGTTCTTCTAAATTTTTAATGCGAGCTTCTTTATTATGATTATCACGCACCAAAGCTTCATAATCACGCACAATAATGTCAAGAAATTCATCTACTTCTTCAACATCGTAACCTCTAAATTTTGTATTGAAAGATTTATCTTTAATTTCTAATGATGTAAGAGCCATATTTTTTCCTCATTTACTAGATTGTATTTCAACTGTTAACTTATGCTTCCCACTTTTTGAGAAGCCATTTTCTTTCATTACCTTAAATCTTCCATATCTCCTTACACTGATCAAATCTTCTAAGCCAATCACCAAACTAGGGTTATCAATAACAGCGTAGTTGACCTTCACCTGTTTACTAAAAATCAACTGTGAAGCAATGTTTCGAGATAGTTTAAAAGTACTAGCCACCAACTTATCCAATCTCATACTGGATACCAAGATATCCTTAGAATCAGAAGACTCATGTGTATGCAATATTTCACTTAAAGAAATCTCTTTTAGCGTGACTGGAACTTTAGCAATTTTTTTAATATTGTCAATAAAAAACTGGGTAAATCTTTTATCAACTAAAACCTGTGCTCTAGTTTCTTCTACTAGAATGTCACCAAATGTTCGACGATCTAAACCCAAGCGATTCATAAGCGTTCCAAAGATTTGAGCGTGTGTAAGCTGATGAAACTTACTGGGATAATCCACCTCAAGTAAGCTCAATTCAAAATCTTCTAATTCAAGCTCATAATATGCTGGAGCCAGTATTATTTTTGCCCATTCGCTGGGAAAAAAACGACTGCTAACAAAAATTTGTAATTGATATTTATTTGCTAAATTTTCAAGAATACTAACTTGGTGGGGGTTAACAAAGAATGTCACCACTCTACTATACGTATCCTCTACACGCTGAATTAATTCCAAACCTTTATCTAGAAAAGCATGATCTTCTGCCGTAAAATGTTGATAGAGATCTTTATGTTCGTTTATCATATGAAAAATATTGAAATAAGCAAGCGAACAAGCCAATCACTACCAAAGTGTATAAGAAGCAATGCTACATACACCGTCCAATCTAAACCTGCGAATTGAAGTGGTAGTCGACGAAAAGGTTTCAAAATAGATTCTGAAATTCTAAGAACCAATCGACCTAGCGAAGTTTGATAAGCACCAGGGAACCAAGACATTAAAGCGTAGACGACGAGAATTAAAGACAGAACTCTCGCTGAAAATAAAATAAAATTTACAACAACTATCATCTATTTATCTACGTTTCATATCAAAATCAAAGTCACTATGTACGCCCTCAGGTAGCTTAATGTCTTCAATATTGACTACTATGTTGACTGGTGTCAAGAGATACATAGTTCCTGAAACTTTTCTAAGATTTCCCATCAAAACTTGCTTCGCTCCGTCTAAATAATCGATACAACGACGAGCTTGCACCTCGGTCATATATTGAAAATCAATTAACACACTCTCATTTGCAAGCAAGAGATCAACTATTGTAGGTGCATCTTCATATTTTTTGGGATAACGAACATCAATCGTTACCTTATCAGAAGTCACAACTGTATGGTTTTGTGCTAATTCTTGTTGACGAGCATGCAGACGAGTAATGTTCTCGTTGTGCAATGGAGTAGTGCTTGATTGAGACGTCGAACTAGCTACCAAGCGTGGTTGGGGTTGTTTCACATCCCGAACTGGCTCTTGGTATGCTGGTCTTTGAGTCGGAGTTTTGACAGCTTGTGGCTGCGCCTGAGGTTGTGGAACCTGTGTCTCATCTCCATCTTCTGTAAAATATTCTATAAATTTATCGAATCTATCTTTTAATGACATGGTTCTTTCCTATTTAAAAAATGCTGACCCTATCCTAACGAAAGTTGAGCCATGTTGAATTGCTAATGCAAAATCCTGACTCATACCCATACTTATATCAGAAAAGGGCATATTGGCAATTTGTTTACTTTGTAGCTTTTGTTGAAGATTATGAGTGGTTTGAAAGATATTCTTTAGTTCATCTTCAGAGGCGTCTATTGGCGCCATCGTCATAATTCCTACAACCTTAATACGCTCAAGATTCTCTATAGATTTCAGTGTGGCTTCTACTTCTTCGATTGCAAAGCCGTGCTTACTTTCTTCACCAGAAACATTGACCTGTAAAAAGCATTTAACAATATGAGTCGCGCGCTTATTGATTTCTTCAGCCAATTTGACTGAATCTAGAGCATGAAAATAATCAACATAGTTAATAATATCTTTCACTTTTCTACGTTGAAGTGTTCCAATTAAGTGCCAAGTCAAGCCTTCATCTTTCAGCTCCTGATATTTTTCCAAGAATTTATCCACTCGATTTTCACCAATATGGCTAACCCCTGTTTTTATCAGCTCTTTAGCAGTAGAGCTGTCAACATATTTGGTGACAGCTACGATACTTACGGAGTTTTCTGGACGATTTGCTCTTTGAATAGCATCCGCTACCTCAGCAAAGACTTGATCCTTATTCTTTTGTAAATCCATTCTTAACGGTTTCTGAAGAATGGTGGTGTTTCTAACTCATCGTCTTCTGATGAATGATCTGCATAACGTTCTACTGCTGGACGTGACGTCGTTTGGTTCTCGCGAACAATATTTTCGCGACGCAAATCCCAGTCGCCAAAAGCTGAAGCTTGTGGTCTTTCAGGCTGCGGACGGCTTGTTCTTGGAATTTCAACTGTCTCAGTCAAATCAAAGTTACGATCATATGCATGATGCGGACGGCCTTCACGAATTGGTTCTCCTTGTGAACGACTAGCTGAACGAATTCCACTTACTTTTTCAACTCGATCTTGACGAACTCCAGTAGCTACTACTGTCACACGAATTTCGTCTTTCATGCTTTCATCAATAGAAGTCCCCAACCAGATATTCACACCATGACCAGCCGCTTGATTTACAATTTCTGAAGCCTCTTCAGCCTCAATCAAAGTCAAGTCAAGACCACCTGTTACGTTGACAATAACATCTTCTGCTCCATCGATTGTTGTTTCAAGAAGTGGGGAATAAATAGCTTTACGAGCCGCTTCAATAACACGCTCTTCACCACTACCGATACCGATACCCATGAGAGCATTACCCTTATCTGCCATTACAGTCTTCACGTCTGCGAAGTCTAAATTGATCAGGCCCGGGCTAGTAATCAAATCAGTGATACCTTGTACACCCTGACGAAGAACATTGTCAGCTTCACTTAAAGCCTCTAGGAGCGGAGTCTTCTTATCAACAATTTCAAGTAAATTATTGTTGGAAATAATCAGTAAAGTATCTACATGCTCACGAAGCTCATTAATTCCATCAATTGCAAAATTTCCTCGTTTGCTTCCTTCAAAACCAAATGGACGAGTTACTACTGCAACAGTCAGAGCACCAAGTCCTTTTGCAATACGTGCAATAACTGGAGCTGCTCCTGTACCAGAGCCACCTCCCATTCCTGCAGTGATAAAGACCATATCAGCTCCTGATAAAGCTTCTGACAATACTTCTTCACTTTCTTCTGCCGCTTTACGACCTACTTCGGGTTGACCTCCAGCACCAAGTCCACGTGTCAATTTTGGTCCAAGTTGAATAACAGTTTCTGCCTTCGTACTGCTTAATGCTTGTACATCCGTATTGGCAGCGATAAATTCAACACCTGCAACACCTTCTTCAACCATGCGATTAATAGCGTTACCGCCACCGCCACCGACACCGATTACTTTAATGACTGCACCTTGTGCTGCAGCTGTGTCAAATGAAAATGTCATATTTTTACCCTCTCCTTAATCAAACAGATTGCCCAACCAATTACGAGCACGATCTGTTAATGTTTCTGTCTTTGTATCTTGTTCTTGAAGCGTAGGCACTTCAATTCGAGATTCTACTCGTGGCTCAACTTCCGCCTGCGGTTGTTTTTCTTTCGGAACAGCGAAGCGAGGAGAAGCCATTGTTTGTAATGGACGAGCAAAATTACTTGGTTGCTGACGTAACAACTCGTCACCTTGAACAGCTGCTTGAGCTAATGCATCTACATCTGTTAGGTTACCAGCATATTCTGACAAGCTGATCACATGCGCAAAAGCTGGATTACGGATACCAATCTGATTTGGAACAAATAATTTAACTGGTACGCCAAGCACTTCTTGAGCCAACTCTACAACTCCTGGTAGAATTGCTCCACCACCAATAATGACAATTCCTCCTGGCAAGTCCAAGAGATGTCTTCTTTCTAAATCTTGTTTAATTTGCTCAAAAACATGTTTAATGCGTGCTGAAATGATTTCAGCTAAATATCTTTCTGTTACTTCAACTGGCTCAACTTCACCAATTACTTCAACTTGAAAAGTTTCTTGGCTCGCAGCTGGTGGATAGGCTTCTCCGTAGTTAAATTTCAAACTTTCTGCCAATTTTTGTGAGGTTTTCAAAACTTTTGAAATATCTTTTGTGACATAATCGCCACCTTCTTGATAAATATTTGTATATTGAAGTTCTTGATTTCTCACAGAGGCAACTGTTGTTTGCCCACCACCCATATCAATAACTGTTGCACCAAATTCGCGTTCACCTTCGTTCAAAACTGACTTAGTCATTGCTAATGGTGAGATAATGATATTTTCTACTTGAACGCCTGCACGCTCCACTGTTTTACGTAGATTGTGTAGAATTGTACGCGGGCCAGTATACAGCAAGCCACGCATTTCTAAACGAATCCCCATCATACCACGCGGATCACGGATTCCTTGAAAACCATCAACGATGAATTCTTCAGGGATGAATGTGATAACTTCACGATCTGGCGTCATGCTTTTTGTCAAGGCTGAGCGAACGACATTTTCAACATCAATATCTGTGATTTCCTTTGCATCGTTCGTTACCGGAATCATTCCTTGAGAAGGTTCAATTTGTAGTAAATTTGCAGGCAAACCAACGTTAACTACTTTGATTGAAATTCCAGCTTTTTCTTCTGCTTGCGCAATAGCAGCTTTGATTGCTCCCGCCGCTGCTTCAATATCTACAATGATTCCATCTTTTACACCAGCACTTTTAGCATTACTTACGCCAATAACATTCATTTCATTGTTGACATGTTCTGCTACTAACACTTTAATGGAGCTAGTTCCTATATCTAATCCTGTAAAAAAGCCATCTCTAGCCATTCCATCATTCCTCTCTATCTTCCGAGTTTCCAACTTATCCGATAACTCTTTAAAAATACAGCTATCCATCGCCTATTATAACACAAAAAAAGCAAAAGTGGTGAGATTTTCTCTGTTTTCTTTAGTAATTTACTTCACTAGTCGTTTCTTCAGAAGTTTCTACTGTTTCAGTTTGAGCATTTTCTTCAGAATTTTTCTCTTCTTCCGACTCTTTTTGAGCTAAGCTGGCTGGATAACTAAAGATTCCGGCCTCCATGTCCACAATACTTGGTTCAGTCAAAAGAGACTGTACTCGGCTATAGTGGGGAAGCTTCTTATGGATATCTGATAAAGGAACCAAAATCTTATGACCATCTCTCATTGTCAAAGTTAAGAGATCTTTGGTTGCTTTACTAGGCGTTAAATCAACAGTTTGAATGTTATTTATTATAGTTTCTGAAACACCTGCCAATTCTTGTACCAATTTTTTAACTTTTGCTTTATCTGACAAATTAAAACGGAGATAATTCTCAGGTAGATTCTCTTTTTTCACAGGTTTATTAATCAAACTACCATTGCTAATTACTGGATAAATATTCCCACTAGAAGCCTCATAAGCAATCACCTTATATTCTTTAATTTTGATATTAAATGTGGCAGGAAATTGATATAGAATCTCCGCTTTTTCTATCCAAGGATTTGTTTGTGTGAGTTTTTTAGCATGTATAGAACGATTCAAAAACGTTGTCAATGTATAATCTCGATTGTCGATCTGAGTATTTTTGATAACTTCTTCCTGACTCACACGTTCATTCCCAGAAACGACTATATTTTTTATCGTACTTAAGGGGGTGATGAAGTACAGAGAGCTCAATGCAAGTAGTGAACTAACAATAAGAATAGGCAATGCTCGGTAGAGGTGAATCTTCTCAATTTGCTTTTTTTCTGGTTTAGAAGCTTCTTCCTGTTCTAAAGTTGATTCATCATCTTCTCCAGCAACTTCAGATTTTTCTGCTTGGTCTATATCCAATTCTTCCAACCCGTCTAACTCTTCATTTTCAGTTTTAGACTCACCATCACTTTTAGCTGTTACATCTGAAGACATTGGTTCCTGTTGATTTTCTTTATCATGGATTCCTTCTTCTTGTTCAGAAGTTTCTTGTGATTTTTTTTCTAGATATTCTTCATGTCGTTTTTGCCATTCAGACAAATAAGTTTGAAGTTCTTTCTGTTCGTCTTTATCTTTTGTCGTCATTTTTTTCCTTTGCTTATATCATTTTTCAAGACAGCATAAAAATCCTCCACTGACTTGATTTCATTGGAATTTTGCATAGCTTGATAATAAGAAGTCTGATTCGCCAAAAGGTCATCAAGTGCTGCCTGTAGATTACTCATATCCAGCTGTTCCTCAGGCAACTGCTTGGCGTATCCCTTTTTCACAAAATAATCTGCATTTTCGATTTGGTCACCACGACTCGCTTCTCGACCTAAAGGAACGATAATATGCAACTTAGCCATTGCCAAAAGCTCAAAAATTGTATTGGAACCACCTCGAGTCACCACTACATCTGCTAAGTCCATCAAGGGTTGATAGAGATCCGTCACATAGGCTCTGCGAAAGAGACGTTCAGACAAAGTATCCAAACTCTCATCACCTGTCAGATTGATAACGTTGTAGCGTTCGGTCAGCGCAGCTTGATTCTGGCTGACAAAGTCATTAAAGACCTTAGCACCAGCAGAACCACCGACAAAAAGCAGGGTTGGCAGTTCTTTATCAAAATACTGGCAGATTTCTTCTAGTTCCCGCAGTAGGACTGACTTTTGGCCACCGACCTTTGTCACAGCTCCTACATGCTCAATTTTGGTCAGACTGGAAGGTTGCTCAAAGGTTGCATACATCTTGGTCGCACACTTATAGGCGATTTTATTGGCCAAGCCAATCGATAAATCCGACTCATGAACATAGACGGGCACTCCTGATAGACGTGCCGCAATCACGGGCGGAACGGATACAAAGCCCCCCTTTGAAAATAGGGCCCGCGGCCGTACCTTGAACATGATGCTCAGCGACTGGAAAATTCCCCAGATGACCTTAAAACCATCTAAAAGATTCTGCCAAGAAAAGTAGCGACGAAGCTTGCCCGTAGCTACCGAATGGAAGGTCACGTCCAGTCCAGACTTTTGGATTTCCTGATACTCAATACCATGCTTATCGCCAATATAATGAACCTGCCAGCCTTCTTTGATAAATTTCGGAATTAGGAGAAGGTTGAGGGTTACATGCCCGACCGTTCCTCCGCCTGTAAATACAATCTTTTTCATCTTAACCTTTTAATTCTTCAAATGCAGCGAGAAATTCATCGCCACGAACTTCAAAATTACTATACATATCCCAGCTAGCATTGGCTGGACTAAGCAAGACAATGTCTCCTGGCTCCGCTTGCGCAAAGGCCTTATGAGCCGCATCCCGGACATCAGTCGCATCTAGATAAGAAACACCAGCCTGATCAGCTGCTCTCTTTACACGCGGAGCTGATTGCCCTAAGATGACCATTTTCTTGAGCCCTTTGAGGTCAGGCACTAATTCGTCAAATTCATTGCCACGGTCCAAGCCACCTGCAATCAGAATAACCTTGCTATTATCAAAACCAGATAGGGCTTTCTGGGTTGCCAAGATATTGGTAGACTTACTATCATTGTAAAAGGCAACCTCATTTACACGTCCCACATACTGGAGACGGTGCTTAACACCACCAAAAGCAGACAAGACTTCTTTAATCGTCTGATTGTCAATGCCACGCAGTTTGGCCAAAGCAATCGTAGCCAGAGCATTTTCGACATTATGACTGCCAGGAACGCCGATTTCAGCCGCCTGCATAATCGCTTCTCCACGAAAGGTCAAGACATCACCCTCTAAATAGGCACCGTCCACCTTTTCACTCGTTGAAAAAGGGACAACAGTAGCCTGAGTCTGGCTAGACATTTCCTTGGCCCAATCTTGATTGAAATTCAAAACCAGATAATCATCAGCTGTCATGTTTTTCTGGATATTCCACTTGGCAGCTGCATAGTCCTCAAGAGAGCCGTGATAATCTAAATGAGTCGGCATGAGGTTGGTAATAACAGCGATTTGCGGATGAAAAGCTTCAATTCCCATCAACTGGAAGGAAGACAGTTCCATGACCAGTGTATCCTTGCTGCTGGCTGTTTGGGCTACCTGACTGGCAGGAAAGCCGATATTACCGGACAATAGACCATTTTGATCGCCAGCTGTCAAGACTTGCGCAATCATGGTTGTGGTCGTCGTCTTACCATTTGAACCCGTAATACCAATAATCGGTGCTTCAGAAATCAGATAAGCCAACTCGACTTCAGTAATGACTGGAATCTTCTTCTCCAGAGCTCGAACGACCATGTCATTGTCATAAGGAATACCCGGATTTTTCACCATC
>ERZ772874.1548-NODE-1548-length-11878-cov-4.146494_pt1 | contig 11878 bp, 16 predicted proteins | sample MGYA00580586_ERZ772874 | MGnify/ENA primary metagenome ERZ772874 (study PRJEB29015, sample SAMEA2737952) | human oral metagenome | biome: human oral; feature: human-associated habitat; material: dental | place: China | collected 2154 ... | reverse complement strand
GAATTCAAATAGAGAGAAATTCACACATGTGACAGAGTAGTAAATAGCATTAATTTGCCATTAACTACCGATACAGCACCTGAGTATAGGGTGGTATTACATTGCTTATTAGGCTCTATCCTATTGAAAAATAGCGGGAAAATACCCTTACGGCTTAGAATGGAGCAAGGCTAACACTTGATCCATCTGTTCGTCTCGTTTCGATAGGAGCTCCTTTAGGTGACTCACCTGCTGTTCAAGAATGCGTATTTGCTCTGATTGGCTTCTCAGAAGAGCTTCCTGATCTCCGAGTTGTCTACCACCCAATGAGGTGGCGGTATTGGCGTCTCCATATATATTGTTATCCCCTTTAATATTGCCGATCTCAATGAGAGGGCGATGCCCTGTAAGCATCTCACCTTGCCCTAAGATTAACCAGTAGGGTGATATATCGCTATAAACGGACAATATTTCAGCTATCACCTCTCCGCCAAACTCGCTGTACTTTGACTTAAAATTGGACTCTGAAACCCCTGTAGCCTTGAGGAAATCGCGAATCTTCACCCCTTTGACTTTCAAATACATACGCACCCTCTCTTTTATTGGAGCTGAAATTTTATACCCTTCCGTTTGCATTAGTCGAAATTTAGTCTTTACTTTGCAGTGTCGTTAAGACTTAACAACGTGTAAAGATAGCAGAAACAGATTAGAGACAATAATCACAATGGCAACAATTATGCAACGACACATTGAAGTGGGTGCCAATGTCCGCAAGCGCATCATGCAGGAGCTGGGTATCACAGAGGGTGGTCTATCCCTTGCCCTCAACTACAAGCGAGATGGAGAGGATGCAAGGAAGGCACGGGCTCTAGCTCTCGAGCTGGGCGGTGAGGTCTACTGCACCATACCAGAGTGCGAGACAATTCATGACGCTGATGGTAAGATGATCCAGGTCTTCAGCAACGGCGCACGGCTCATCATTGATAAGGAAAACAGTGAGGGACGCATTGAGCACAATGGGCGAGAAGTCAGTGTGCACTACCACGTAACCATCAATATGCTTGCGGGACTGCAAGCGCTAGCCTCAAGCCTCTAAGAACTATGCTCCAGCACTACGGAAAATCCACGGTGATAGACCTTGCCGACCTCACGGAGGATCGACGGACTGCCGAAGATCAGTCCGAGTGTTTGGCTCCAGTGATCACTACGTACAACTATCGGAATCTTGTCAACCGAGGGAAGATTAAAGTCTTGCGTCGTGGTGGAGGCGCTGGGAGTAATGTGCTCATCGACTACGACAGCTTACCACGAGATCTCCGAGACAAGGTAGATAAGCGCATTGGGAGCGATGCAGTGCATGTGGCGGTACTCCGCAAGTGGTTCAGCGACCACTACCAGCGAGATCGCCTCGCTCAGGAATACTACCCTAAGCGCCTGCGGGAGCTTAACCTCACCCTCTCTCTTGAGCGCATAGCCCAGCTGACAGAGGAGTACATCGTGAATGCGTCGGTACTACAGAGTGTACGGAGCTTGCAAGCGGACATGCGCCTCTTGAAGCGAGTGATGGGAGGTAGCAAGAAGGTACGCTGGGAACAACTGGCGAGTGCTATAAGCTACTATCGCCAAGAAGTCGGGCATACACTCCCACAGAGTGCCCCCCGCTTTAGGAAGGCACTGCGGGAGTTTGAGCAGAAGGGGTACGAAAGTCTCATAAGCAAGAAGTTTGGAAACCAACAGACTCGCAAGGTCGATCACGACACGCTCCGCCTCCTCCTCGCCATCGATAACGATGATACTCGCCCCTACAACAGCACAGTGGCAGACCGCTACAATGACTTCGTGGAAGGGTTAGTCGCCATCTACAATCCCGAGACGGGTGAGCTGTACGACAATCGTCAGTACAAACCCCTCTCCGCCTCTACGGTTGCCTTCTACCTCAACACCCCCGAGGCAAGGGCATTGAGAGGAAAGGTACACGATGACTACCAGACGTGGCGAGGCAAGCACCAGCCGTATGTGATGCGCAAGCGCCCAACGATGTCTCTCTCGAAGATCTCCCTCGACGACCGAGACCTCAAGATCAAGGTCAACTGGAGAGAGCAGGGTATCAGCGAGACCGTCAGCCTCAAGATCTACGTAGCTTACGACTTAGCAAGCCAAGCAATCATCGGGTATGCCTTCTCGGGGAAGAAGCGCCACGACATCTTCATTAGCTGTCTCCGATCAACCTTCCGCACACTCCTCTCCCTGGGGCTTCCTTGCCCACATGAGGCGGAGGTGGAACAGCACCTGGTGTCGGACTTCCGTACCTCACTGATGGCGGATGGCGCACTCTTCCCTAAGGTACTCTTCTTGGCACCTGGGAACTCACAGGCAAAGGGCGCTGAGCACTTCAACAGGCTCTTTAAGTATGAAGTGGAAAAGGAATTCATACCAAACACGGGGCGACACTACGCACGCTTGGAGGCTAATCAAACCAGTGAAGAGAAGAGCTTCGACGAGCATAACGATCGCTTCAAATCGAAAGTCTGGGCTTACGAGGATGCCGTCGCCTTCTACGAGGGGCTGATACGAGAGTACAACAACTCACCACATAGCAACGAAGCGTATTGGGGTGGGCGCACCCGTTGGGAAGTCCTCCAGGAGTCGGTCAATTCCGAACTAGCAAGCATCGACATGCACCGCTTAGCCGTTTTGCTCGGCGAACATCGAGCCACCTCGGTGCGTCGAGGGGCTATCAAGGCGAACTACCGATCCTTCGCACTATCGCCAGAAGCCATCGGCAAGCTGAAGGATCGCAACGGCAAGGTAGACGCCTACTGGTGGGAGCAGGAAGAAGGTCAGATGGATGAAGTCTACGTCTATGAGGGCGGACGCTACATCGAGACTGCCACGGAGGTCGAACGCTTCAATGAGGCGACGATCGAACAGACAGCGGAGGATCACAAGAAGCTCCACAACCAGCTCCAGCGGGTACAATCCTACGATACTTACATCGCTGATCGTGTGCCTAGTAAGGCTCGCCTGCTGAAGGAAGAGACACACCGAATGCTTACCGACCTCGAGCCTCAGGAGGTGGTCACGCTACGCCGAGGCGAGGATGGTGAGCTCCACGACGAAAACGAAACAGAGGACTGGCTGGTGACCTCCCCCGAGGTCGACGACATCCGAGCGAGAGCGCTAGCAGACCTGTAAGAATAGTAATCGAACACCAATTAAATCAGATTAGAAATGGAGTACAACGGAAAAGACTACTGGACTCGAGAGGAGCTTATCGAGACGTTCGATGGAGGAGGGTTCAATGAACTGGACAAGGAAGGTGCCTTTGGTATCGCCCTATGCATCCCCGAGATTTACGATGGAATAGTCTACGACTTTGAGAGATTCAGCTCAAAAGTTAAGTCGGCACTGACGATGCAATCCTTCTGTCCCGACTAGCCATGAAGATGACGGTGGTATTTGAGCCCTGCTATATGTGGGATGATCTCAAGAGAGTCTTTGGCGAAGAACGAGCCAAGCGACTACGAAAGAGAGGCTCCTTTGGTAAGGCTTATAAGAGTGACAGCGGGGAGATCTACTTCGAGGAAAAGCACTTCACCCGCTGGGCAAAGAAACTAATCAAGGAATTATGGAACTAACGAAAGAACTCAAGGGGCGCACGCTCGAGGCAATACTCGCCGACCGTGCTAACTACCCCAGCGATAGCAAGCACGCTACCGCCCTCGGCATCTCGCCCAGCGTGTACAATGTCTTGAAGAAGGGGAAAGTCGAGAAACAGCTTAGCGAGACTGCATGGCTGAGTATCGCCAGACGACTCAACGTGCCCCTGCGTGGCGAAATAGAATGGAAGGTCGCACCAACCGCCACCTTCGACTACATCACGGGACAGCTGGAAGCGTGTCAGGAGCGAAGCCTCTCTGCCCTCCTCTGCGACCTGCCGAATATCGGTAAGACCTTCTCGGCTCGGCAATACGCTCGGACGCACAAGAATGTCGTCTACGTGGACTGCTCTCAGGTCAAGACGAAGGTTCGTCTGGTGCGACAGATTGCCCTTGGCTTTGGCTTAGAAGCCAAGGGGAGGTATGAGGAGATCTACGCTAACCTCATCTACTACGTCAAGAGCCTCCACCAACCCCTGATCATCCTTGACGAGGCGGGAGACCTTCAATATGAAGCCTTCCTTGAGCTCAAAGCCTTATGGAATGCACTCGAGAATGCCTGCGGATGGTATATGATGGGTGCTGACGGGCTGAGAGCAAAGATTGAGCGAAGCATCGACTGCCGAAAGGTGGGATATACCGAGCTCTTCTCCCGCTTTGGAGATACTTACCGCCATGTGACCCCTCTGGATGGCGAGGAGCGTAAGAGCTTCCTCCTGCGCCAGGTGGTCGAGGTGGCAAAGCTCAACGTCCCCCAAGGGGTAGATCCTGTTAGTCTTGCTCGAAAGTCAGGTAGCCTGCGAAGGGCTTACACCGAAATCGAGAAGCTCAAACTACAAGCGGAGGCATAACGATGGAAAGAGCCTACTCACCCTCCGAGATACTCCGCAAGAAGATCCCCAGCATCCCCTTCGAGGGGGTGTGGCGGGATGCCTTCGGGGAGCCAGGACGTACAGGTGTCTGGATCATCTGGGGAGAGAGCGCAAATGGGAAGAGCTCCTTTGCGATGCAACTAGCCAGAGAGCTCACTAAGCACGGCAAGGTTGCCTACAATTCGCTGGAAGAGTCCCTCTCCCTCTCCTTCCAAAATAATATGCGCCGATGCCGAATGGAGGAAGCTCGGGGACGCTTCTTAGTCCTCGACAGAGAGCCGATAGAAGCCCTTACCGAGCGCCTCAAGCGCCAACGCTCACCAGACTTCGTCATCATCGACTCCTTGCAGTACACAGGGATGAACTATAAGGAGTACAAGAAGCTCAAGGAGCAGTTCCCTAACAAGCTCTTCGTCTTCGTGTCGCACGCCGATGGGGAGAAACCGAAGGGGTCGACTGCCGTCAGCGTCCAATACGATGCCGACATGAAAATCCTAGTACAAGGCTACCGAGCAATCTGCAAGGGACGCTTCGTACCCGAAGCGGGTAAGCACTATAGCATCTGGGCAGAAGCAGAGGCGAAGTACTGGGGGATAGAAACCGAACAAGACAATGAACCTCAATACTAACGTAACAAAGAAAGAATTATGGACTACGTAATCCTGAGCGCCGTGAGCGGGCTGATCGCTCTACTCCTATGTGAACACCTTTCGATCGTTCCTCGACGGAAAGAGCTCGAAGATCTGAAAAGGAGAAATGAAGATAATCTTAGAGAGCTCTATAATCTCCGAGGACAAAACGCCTGCCTAAGCGAAGAGCTGGAACAGCTAAAGGCGAAGAGTGAAGACGACCTCCGAAAGCTCCGAGAGGAGAATGACGACCTTAGTTCAGAACTGGATAAGTTCAAAGCATACAACTCCCTAATGTTGGTTGTAGCTGAGACCCAGCAGGAATTTTTGAAAAGGAAGGGCAACGAAATCAATAGTCTGCGTCAGCAGAAGGAGGCTCTGGAGAAAGAGCTCCTGGAGCAGGTCGGTAATCAGACGGAGAAGAGTGATGCTGAATCGTGAATCCTACGCCGTCTTCTTCGCCCTGCTCAAGAGAATGCCAGGTGCGACGAAGGAAGATCTCGTAGATCAGTGGACAGGCGGACGCACCTCCTCCTTGAAGGAGATGACCGACAGGGAGTATAGCCAGATGGTCTCGGCACTCCGCTCTCAGGTGGAGAACCTCGAAGAGAAGAAGAAGGCACGCTCAGCCGTCTTGAAGCAGATGCAACTCTACGGCATCGATACGACCAACTGGGAAGCTGTCGACCGCTTTTGTTGCAACGCTCGTATCGCAGGTAAGCCCTTCCGCCACCTGGAAATCGACGAACTGAAGAAGCTACGAGTAAAGCTCCTCAGCATGCGAAACAAGGCGGAGAGAAAAGACGAAGCCAATCGTCGCATGGAGATTGCCGAGGCGCAGACCAAAGGGAAGATACCAAACTAACCCCCAATAACTAACTTAATAAACAGAAGTATGGCAGACGTACGAACCGTCCAAATGACGGATGCCGAATGGCAAGAATATCAATCTCTCAAGAGAGAGCAGGAAGAACGGGAGAAAGCCCAAAAGCGCAAGGCTGACAGGGAGACCTATCGCCAGCTTAGCGAGGAGGCTGTCGAAGAAGTCTTTGTAGACATCAAGCAACTCTACGAGCAGATGCAAGAGACGAAGAAGAAGGTGATGGAGCGTTTCCAGTCGATCCTCAATATGAGGAATGAAGCCTTCGACACATCCTCCAAGCAGAGCCAGTATTCCTTTGTCAATAAGGCTTGTACTCAGCGTATCATCCTCGGACGATACAAGAAGTACATGCATGACACAACAGCGGAAACAGGTATTGAGATGGTTAAACGCTATCTCGAGACCCTCGGGACGGATACCGAGAGCCAGAAGCTGGTGCAGATCATCCTTGACCTCCTGAGTGAAGATGCCCAGGGCAAGCTAGAACCAGACAAGATCCTCCAGCTCGAACGCTATGCTGAAGAGTTCGGATCGGAAGAGTTTCTTGAGGGTGTCAAGATCATCAAGGAGTCTCTTATCTTCGACTGGACGAAGTATTTCTTCAGGGCGGAGGAAAAGAACGTAGAAGGAGCCTGGATAAATATCCCCCTATCGATGATCAACGTAAACTAGTTGTAGTATGATAACATGTCGTATCATCAGAAGAGCGCTGGGCAAATGGCGACTAAGGATATCCACGGAGGAATTATGGAGAAGCTGGATACTCTCTCGCCAGCATACTCCAGATGGAGATATTTTGAGAGCCTATACTCCAATTGGACACGTCCAATTGGAGCATAGGAAGGAGAATGGCTGTTGGATCATTAGTCCCAATTGGACAACAGATCGATATGCAACTAGAGAGGAGTCTCGAGCAATCCATATCGCTGTTAAGTCCTACCTAAAGGCTCTAAGATATGCCGTGGGTACATCACTGCTACTGATAAGAGCTCAAAAGGCAAATGAGCTGTATCGAGATCAGATCGACGAAGTATTGGGTAAGCTGTATCCAGAAGATAACCAAGAAGAATGGTAGATATGAATAAGTGGTATTTGTGTAAGGTGTCCTATGAGCGCCAAGCGGATAGCATGGGACTAAAGAAGGTGACAGAGGGGTATCTCGTCGATGCTCTTAGCTTCACTGAGGCAGAAGCTCGAATCGTCAATGAGGTTACTCCACTTGTCTCCGTTGGGGTGTTAGAGGTGGTAAATATACGACCGATGCGCCTAGCCGAACTTCTCCTCGACGGGAAGTCAGATAAGTACTATCGAGCGAAGGTAGACTTAGTCACCATCGATAGTGGTGGTCATGAGCGCAAGACTGGTGTGGCGATGGTTGTACAGGCAGACTCGCTCCTTGAGGGCACTAAGTCGCTCTTAGCACATCTGGATAGTGGGGTGTCAGCCTACGAGCTGGTAAGCATCGACGAGCTCGATATCCTCGACGTGTACCAATATGTAGCACCGCCCGCCGAATGATCATAGCAGTAGACTTTGACGGTACATTGTGTGAGAACAGGTACCCAGAGATAGGCTACCCGATGCCTCGTGCAATCGACAGCATGCGACGCTTGCATGAGGATGGTCACTATCTCATCCTCTGGACATGCCGAACAGGTGAGCGCCTAAAAGACGCTATCAACTGGTTGCTGGCTCATGGCATCCCGATAGATCGGGTGAATGACCATTGTCCCGACAACCTCGCTGAGTACGGGGAGGGCGGGATGAAGGTCTATGCCGACCGATATATCGACGACAAGGCAGGCTTCACGTCTTGGTTTGAAGAGATGGAGAAGCTGGGCTACAAGGACTAAGATGGTCAGGGGATAGGAGAAATTTCCTCCTATCCCCTGACCTTTTTTGTATCTTTGCACTATGAGTAAGAAGGGACGAAATATTGACCTCATTAAGAAGCGTGATGATAAGCTCTATGAGCGATTCTTGTATCACTATGACGTGTGCAAGATTCGCTTGGATGAGGTGCTTCGTATCTTGAGTGAGGAGGAATTCTTTCTCTCTGAGCAACGTATCTGGACGATCATTAAGGGTTACCAGGGCGTGCCTCGTGCAGAGCTTATGGATCGAATCAAGAAGCCCAAGGTTCGAGCAGTCAGAGGCGTGCCTACTTCACTGAAAGTCGTATCTGAGTACTCCTATAGCTTGTTCCCCGCTTCATCTGCTCGGTAACAGTGCAGGTGTAGATACTTTCATAGACCTTTATCCCGTGCTTGAAGGTGAAGAAGGTGGATTGCGTACGCATCAAGCCACCATCGTCAAGCGGGCGATATCCCTCTAGCAAGCTATGAAGCTTGTGCCTAAGCTCCTCCCGCTCCTTAATACTAAATTCCGTACCAGAACCTGAGTGTGTATCATCGTAGCAATCAATGATCAGTCGCACTCGCAATGTTGCCTCTCCCTTCTGACTATCCCCCTCCAGATGTGACCAGTCTACACGGCTGGGCTCGATAATTACGGCGGGATAGGTGAGCGGATACATCTGCTGTCCATCGTCGTCAAGATTCTCCAGCTGTCCATAGTCTTCGTCTACTAGGGTCAGTTCGGGCATCTCCCTGGCTATATGGGCTACCATGTTAGAGAGTAGATATTCCATCTTTTATTCGCTGTATACTGTCGTTTACTTCCTTGCTTACCTTCTGCATGAGTTCTCGGCTCTCACCGATGAACTGGCGTTTGGGCATCTTAGCTCGTATCTTGATCTTTGTCTTCTTGGTGAGTGCAAGCGCCATCCATCTCTTCGCCTCTTCGGGAATAGCCTCCTGAGAGCCACCCGTCCTCTTGCCCTTCCTGCCTTTCTTGCGTCCGCTAAGCTTGTAAGCCATCGCCCAGGCGTACTTACGCATCTTGGGGGTGATGGTTGGGTTAGATACGATTGTTCCCCCCTCATTGTGTATCACGGCGTAGGGTACAGGGTTCTCTATGCTCACCTCACCTCGCCCGATATGCGCCTGGGTGCTACTCATTAGGTGATTTCGAGCGGAGGTAAGGGTCTTATAGCGGGCAGATGCCCCTATCCCTCCCCTTAGCTCTCTCTGAGACTTCTTCCATGGGCGAAGACCGCCGTCATGGAATCCCGAGTCACGGAAGTTCTGCTTGAAGTGCTGGACGGCAATGATCCCGACCTTTCGTGGGAGTCGATCATTCACATCTCGTTCGACCTGCTCTTTAAGCTTCATGATCAATCTTCCTAGCTGTTTAGGGTCATCACTTGCCATATCAAAATATAGTCTTACCTTTGTGGTGCGAGGTACTCCGCAAGGGGACGTCGCTCCACCTCGCCCACTCAGCCATCATTGGTTGAGTGGGCGAGGTCTTTTATTATACATCATAGGATCGTACCTTGCGCTCTCCATTAATGACAATGAGTAGCTTTTTTATCTGCTTTACCTCCTGACCTCGCTCCTTGGCGTCTGCTGACATGATGCGGTTATAACTACGTATGGAGGCTTTAATCTGATCATCGCTAAACATTGCGGGGTCATGGAAGTACAGGCAGAGGCTGTCTGCCCGCTCTACGTCACTACGAAGGTTGTATCTCTCAAGCTGTTTGTTCTTTGCCGTTAGGGCGTTGACGTAATTGCTCTTTGCCTGAGTGATACTACGAATATCCATGGACACCCCATCGACAGAGATGTCTAGAGCGGAGAAGGTATCCCCATTCTTATCCCGCTTACTCTCATCAAGGAAAATCACCTTATGCCCAGCATGGAAGAGCGTATTGGCGCATTCTTCTTCGAGGGCATGGGCTGTTAGCTTCTCCTCGCCGAAGTACGTCTCCTTCGTGCTGTTGCGCTTATGCCCAATGTGGGAAGCCTTGATTCCCCCCGTTTCTGGGTCGAACTCAACATCCCTGTACTCCTTATCTTTTGTCAGCTGGAGGTACTCCTCATAGCGCTCGGGGTACTTTGCCTTTGCCACCTCCCAATCAATATAGGGGCAGTGGTAACAGTCCTTCGTCTGGCGAGCCTGGAAGGTTCTCTCGAGGAATCCTTTCAGTCCCTTCTTCGCCCCCTTATTGAAGGGGCAGGTACTACAACTCGATGGGAAGTAGGGGTGTTTATCGCTGAAGGTATGCCCATGTCTGGGGTTCTCCTCCAGCCCCTGCTGAGCCTTGGGCATATTGGGAGATGCCACCCATCCCGTAGAGGGGGCATCTGTAGCCTTGAGCGAGCACTTGCAGTTCCATCGATTAGCAGGATGGTTGTCCTTCCAGAAGGGATCATCCATAGGGAGCGTCAGCCCTGATGCCCAGAAGGTCTCATGTACAGCCTCGGGGGAGGGTGAGGTGGTAGGCATCCAGCGTAGGTTCGGGAGGACATCCCGATTGCGCTCAAACTCTTGCCAATCGGATGCTTGGTGAGCTCTGAGGATGGCGGTATCATACTCGGTGCGTAGCCAAGAGCCGACCTGATGGCTTGCAATGGGCGCAATGCTCTTCTTCCAATCCTCAAAGGATCGAAGCTTACCCTCCTCGTTAAAAAGTCGCTTCTGCATTTGAACACCCATCGAATGGCATTTGAAGGCAGAGAAAACCTCGTTCGAGTGGCGAAGCTCCCGCAGGAAAGATTGCTCATGGGTCTCATGCCCGCTATCGATAATCCCCTCGACGCTTGCCTCATTGATGATGCGCAGAACCTCCCGCCATGCTTGTGGCTCTATCTCTTTCGACACATCAAAACCATCATACACCTTGCGGAGGTGTTCCTCGAGGACTTGTGGGCTAAACCTGACCGTGCTGTCGTTGTGGATAGAGCCCGAACAGCAGGGGCAGGAACGCTCTCCGTAGTAGAGTGTATCGATTAGAAATCGCTGTCCGCCCCTCCTGGGAGAGGGGCTAGGGAGAAAAAACGGCTGAGCAGGTTGCGTAAGCCCTTCTTGCCCTGAGGCGGAGTATTGCCTTTGGTCTTCTCTTCCTCTGAGAGATTGTTGTCATCGGCGCTCCCCTCTTCGGTAGAGGGAGCATCATCGCCGAGTAGTTGAGCTTGCAGAGCTTCCTTGTTCGCCTTCTTCTCAGCAAGGAGCTCATCGTAGTTCTCGGGCTTGGGGATGCCTGAGAACTCATAGAGGTAGTCATCGGATATGGGTAGCCCGATGGAGGTCAGCTTGAGGACAATGTCAACCTGCTGGGTAGGATGCGTCTTATCCTTCTTGGCGTAGACAAACTCACCGCCCTCAGTGTTGAACCCGAGGTTGGAGAAGATGGGTCGCATGTGGTAGTTGAGGACATCGAGGATGGTGTCTCGGTCATCCTCATTCATCTCGTCCTCAACCTCCTTGTGTACCTCGCCTAGGGCTTGTGTACCTACCTTCTTGGCATCCGTCGTGAGCGTATTGCCAAGCACACGGATTGAGATCTTGCTATCCCAGTAGTTCGTGAAGTTCTCGAATAGCTCACCTGTGGCGGATGCATTCTTTGGCTCGTGCAGGACAAGGGAGCTTTCCTTGGGGTGGATGTAGACCGCTGATGATCCTTGGCGACGGGCATCCTCAATGATCTTCCTTCGGGCTTCTTGGTCACCAGCATCATAGGTGTACTCCCTGATGGGTATGCCGAAGATGTTGCAGAATTTAGCCCAGTCGCTGACGTTACCTCTCTTGTAGAGAATGGCAATCATGATGTCCACAAGAGCTCCAAGGTCACGCTCTCCACCGACAAAGAGCATATTATCGAACTCCTCAATAGGCGCACCCACTTGGTCGTCTTGGTACTGTAGAAGCTGACGTGTGATTGGATTGTAGTGCTTGCGATTGATCTGATCCGCACGGATGTTACCCTCCTCGTCAAGGTAAAACTGCATC
>ERZ772874.1547-NODE-1547-length-11884-cov-4.644940_pt1 | contig 11884 bp, 7 predicted proteins | sample MGYA00580586_ERZ772874 | MGnify/ENA primary metagenome ERZ772874 (study PRJEB29015, sample SAMEA2737952) | human oral metagenome | biome: human oral; feature: human-associated habitat; material: dental | place: China | collected 2154 ... | reverse complement strand
CTGGTAAAGTTCTTAAAGAGAAAACAACTGGTACATATCCAGATAATGATGGTAAATCAGATATTCCTGGTTATGATATCGTGTCAACTAAGACTGAAACAGATAAAGATGGTAATAAACATACGGTAAACATCTATCGTAAGACTCCTACACCAACTCCAAAAGTAACTGAAGATACTGTATGGGTTGATGAATCTGGTAAAGTTCTTAAAGAGAAAACAACTGGTACATATCCAGATAATGATGGTAAGTCAGATATCCAAGGATATGATGTAGTTTCAACTAAGACAACTAAAGATACAGACGGAAACACACATACTGTTAACGTTTATCGTAAAACTCCAACTCCAAAAGTAACTGAAGATACTGTATGGGTTGATGAATCAGGTAAGGTTCTTAAAGAGAAAACTACAGGTACACATCCAGATAATGATGGTAAATCAGATATTCCAGGATATGAAGTAGTATCAACTAAGACAACTGTTGACAAAGACGGTAACAAACATACTGTCAATGTATATCGTCAACTTAAACCGGATACATATTGGTTCGATACTGAAGGCGTATCTCTGAAAGATAAGGCTGTAGGTCAAACACTTCCTGATAATGATGGTAAATCAGATATTCCGGGCTATGAATTGGTTCGTACATATACTGTAACTGAAAAAGATGTGACTTCTGAAGCATTCAAGGGTTCAACATTCAAAGTAGGTGATACTATCAATATCTACAAGAAAGCTACTGAAGCGCCTAAAACACCAGAGAAGAAATCATATACTTCATGGGTAGAGATTGGAACTAACAACAAACTTCAACCAGATAAAGATGGTGAACACCCAGATAACGATGGTGTATCTGATATTAAAGGTTACAACATTGTAAGTACTAAAAAAGTTGATGAAAATGGTACAACGCATCACATCAACTACTATGAAAAAGTTAAGGCCCCAACACCAGAGAAGAAATCATATACTTCATGGTTAGAAGTTGGAACTAACACTAAATTACAAGCTGATAAAGATGGCGAACATCCAGACAATGATGGCGTATCTGATATCAAAGACTATCGTTTAGTTCGTACTGATAAAGTTAATGAAAACGGTGTAACTCGTTACATTAACTACTACGAAAAGATTAAGAAACCTGAGGTCAAAAATGACCAACCTAAGACTCCTGAAAAACCAAAACAAGAACTTCCTAAGACAGGTGATGCTGGTTCTCTAGCAACTCTTGTCGGAGCAGTATCTATGGCTGGTGGTACAGCAGGCTTGACTAGAGTTCTTAAGAAACGTAAACGCAAATAAAAAGATGTCTTCGGACATCTTTTTTACCTATTGACTTTTGTGCGATTATATGGTATAATTAGATTATAAAGTCAAAGACTTAAAAATAATGAAAGTGAGATACACACTTGAACTTTATTCAACGTAAGCGTGTGACGTTAAATGCGTTAACACCAAAAAATATCACATTATTGTCATCTGGTATTGTTGCAGTGTTGGCTTCGCAATCAACTGTATTAGCGGAAGAAGCTGAACAAAAAACTGGTTGGATTGATGTTTATGTTGACCATTCAGATTTAGATGATGCTATTTCTAAAGCTGAATCAGCAGGAATTAATCTTGTTCACAAGGATTCAGCTGTCTTAACAGGTGATGCAGCTAATACTGAAACAAATATTCAGACCGCTAAGAAATATTATGAAACAAAAGCTAAGGAACTTAAAGATTTAGCTAGCCAATATAAAACAGATATGGCTAATTATGAATCTGCTGTTAAACGTAATCAAGAAGATGCTGATAATGCTAATGGTCAAATGGATGCTTTGCGCACAAACTTGGCTGTAAATAGTCAATCAGTAATTCATAAGTCAAAAGAATACTCAGCTGAAGCTGTCAGTCAAGATGCTGCGGCAATTCAACAATCAATTGCTGTTGGTAAGAAATATAAAGATATTAATGCTGAAATTTCTAATGCAACAACAAAACAAGCATCATTCACTAGCTTCCAAACTCAGGCTAGTCAAGGTAATATTGTAGTTCAACGCCAAACAGTTAAAATTAGCAATGTTGGTGATACTGCACAATATATCAAAAATGTAGAAGCAGAAGCTAAACGTTTAGAAGATTATTTGGTTAATAGTGCTACACAGGCTAACGGCCGAGGTACTAAACCTACATTCACACTGTATGATTTTGTTATTGATGAAGCTGTTACTACAGCAGCGTCAGCTCCAGTAACAGTATATCACTATACACCTAAAGCTGTAGCGCGTCCTGCAACACCTACAGCAGAATATCAATTCTATGATATTCGTTCAACTCCAAACAGCAATCGGCATGTTGAAAATGCTGATGGTGAAACAATCATTGAAGCTACTAAGGCTAGTGAAAATGGTCGTAAGGTAGTACAAGCGGTCAAAAATCAAATTGTTGGAATTGAAACAGATAATGAACCTCTTCCAAGTGGACGTTTCGATAAATTCCATAGTATTGTTGTTAACACATATCTGCCTGAAAATGTTGAATTTGATGAGGTTAAATCAAATCTAGACAGCGATAAGTGGGAATCAACATATAACAAGAATACACGTATTATCACTTCACGCGCTACAAGTAAATATCTTGTTGAAGTAAATAACGCTCAAAACAAGAATAAAGCTGGTACTGTTGGTGGTACTGTAAATGGTCAATTTACTTATCATTCACCAGCTGCGTACTTCAAACTCTTGAAAGATAATACAACTTATCAAGTACATAGTGAAACTATTGTCAATGATGAATACTTAGTTGTTGGTAAAACAGTAACTATCAAAACTGAGGGTGCAAATCCTACTAAAAATAATTTCAATAGCCAAATGGTTAACATTAACGGACGTGCATTACTTCCTGGCTCAATCAATAACTTTGTAATTGGTGTTGATTATGACCAATATAAAGGTGTAAATATTGATAGAGCTATGCAAGAAAAAGGTACATCAGTTATTGATTACTATCCAGCTAAAGCTTTAGATGTTACGGGTCCAATCACAATTAAAGACCGTGAAACTGGTAAAGTCTTGTATAAAGCTGAAGTTAAGCCAGGTGCTACATCAGGTAACTTTGTTAATGCTGATGGTAAAACTGTTGATGGTTTGACATGGTCAATCATTGATAAAAATAGTGCCCCAGAGCAAATCAAGTCACAAATGGAAGATGATGGTAAGGCTCTGCGTGTAGATTATAAGAAATTCGATAATGAATTCTATAAGACCTATGTTGAAGGTGGACGCAATGTTGATGTTGTTATTCCTATGACAACTAAGAAAATTGATAACACACCAGGCAAACAAGGTGGAACTTATAATGGTAACAAGTACAGTAATGTCGCATGGCAATCTGATTTCGGAAACGAATATAAAACAAATACTGTTGAAAATACTGTTCCATTGTTAGACCCTAGAAAAGATGCTGTATTGTCATTTGCAAACTTGACAAGTCAAGATATCAATGCTAATCCAACATCTGAAATTGAAAAAGGTTCTGAATTCTTATATCGTTTCAGTGGTTCAGAATTCCCTAAAAACTTAGCTGACAGTATTAAATCTTATGTGTTTACAGAAGAAATGAATACTAAAGCTGATGAATACACTGGTCAATATATTGTTGAAGCGAATAATCCAATTCAGTTCAAGCAAGGTACGGCTTTATATCGTCGTTATGCTGGAACAAATGGTGTAATGCTTGCTAATACAGATATTACTAAGTTTACTACACAAACAATCGCTCGTAATGTTTCTAAAACATTAAATACTGCGACAGGTACGGTAAATAACGCCGATACTACTGTTACTCGAGTAATGTTGACATTTGACCAAGATTTCCTTGACCAAATCGATTGGACTAACACAGCCTTTCATGTGGATGCGTTCTTGAAAACAAAACGTATTGCTGATGTTGATAATGTTGTAAACGTCTTTAATGAAGTTATCAATGGTATTGATTTCGGTTCAACAGAAGTTGTCACAAATACAAAGGCAAACCAATTGGATGAACTTAAGAAGAGCTTGTCAAGCTTAGATAGCCGTCAATCATCAACTGATAAGACTGTATCAAATCTTAAAGTTGTTCAAGATAAACAAAGTCAAGATATCACTAAATTGTCAGAACGTCAAGATAAACATGAAGCAGATGTGACTAAATTCAAGAATGAAACAATCTCAGCATTGTCTGTAGTGGTTAAAAACTTGAAAGCTAATCGTGAAGCTATTGATACTAATAAAGCTGATGCTGATAAGAAAATTGAAGCAAATGCTACAAATATTAATAAAAATGCAACAGCGATTGTAAACTTGGCTAAAGAATTAGGCTTGTTACTTAAGAAAGTTAACTCAACTGAAAAACCAGTTGAAACTCCTAAGACTCAAGAACCAGCTAAAGTTGATAACGTATCAAATCGTCCATTAGCGAATTTGGTTGTATATGGTGCGAAGACTGATGCAGAAGCATTACGATATGCGGTGAATTCAGGTGTTGCGTCATCAGATATCAAACTTATTAAGAAAAATGATAAAGGTCAATATGAAGTTTCATATGTAGACCGAGATGAAGTTTTGAAGACTACTCCCAAAGTAGAAACTCCAAAAGCACCTGCTAAGCAAGCAGAAACCGTAAAACCAAAAGAAGATGTTAAGTTATCTACTATGGTTCTTTACACTGTACAAAGTCAAGAAGCGGCATACGCTCAATTAGAGAAATTCGGATACGGAAAAGACAAAGTTAAATCATTGGTTCGCAATGATAAAGGTCAATGGACTGCGCAAGTTCAAGATTAAGGAGACAAGAGGACTATGTCCTCTTGTTTTGTTGACTTTTAAGCATTTATATGTTATAATATAAGTATAACGCTTGTTATAAAAGGAGTCATTGTGGATTTTAATAAAATAATTGATGAAAATATTCGACGATTTGAGTCACAATTGGATGATTATCCAACATTAGCAAAAGTTGCAACACCTATGGCTCGACCATCGAGTGAAATAATTGGTCGTGATATGCATGAATTACGAGCAATTTTAAGAACACCTGAAAAGGCGAATGTGATTCTTCTTGGTGACCCAGGTGTTGGTAAAACAGCATTTGTTCAACAATTTACTTATGATGAAGAATCAACAAACTATCTTGTATTAAATATTGATATTGAGCGTTTGGTTGGTCCAAACTCAACGAATAAAGATACGGAAATGACTAATGGTTTATTGGACATGGTTAATGAAGTATCTGATTATGTTTACAATAATGATATAATCATTGTGTTGTTTATTGACGAGTTTCACCGCATAGCTATGGCGTCAGAATCAGCTGTGGAAGCATTAAAACCTATTTTAGAAAAATCAACTCGTAATGGTTTTAGAATTGTTGCCGCAACAACTTTTGACGAATATGACCAATGGATTTCATCTAACCGTGCCTTAGACCAACGATTGATGCGGATGACTATTCCTGAACTACCAAAAACGGCAGTAATTCGTATTCTGGAATCGCTTGCAAAAGTTAATAATGTCTATGAATTAGCTGAACCGAATATCTTCGAGGATATTTATGAAACATCTCGACAAATTCTCATATCAAATGCTCAACCACGTGCATCTATTGATATTCTGTTAAATGTTATCGGTAATATGACAAAAACTGAATATATGCGTAATGGTGAATTAGTTCGAGAATACAGTACCGTTGAAGAATTAAATATTGATGCAGAATATCCATTATCTAGAGCCTTGTTAAATAAGGTTATTCAACGGTCATATGGTATTGATATTGATAACAATGTAGATATAGCAGATGTTCGTGATGCTTTGCATAAAGGTATTTACAATCAAGAACAAGCAGTTGAAAGTGTTCTATCATTGTTAGAAATGGCGTTTGTTGGATTTACAGACCCGACACGGGCTAAAGCGTCATGGTTATCTACTGGTAGTACTGGTACAGGTAAAGCTTTAGATGATGATACGCCAATTTATATTGTACGTGATGATTGTGAATTGCTAGTTCGTCATGGTGATATTCGTGTTGGCGATAAAGTATATGGTAGAAATGGTAAACTTACAAATGTTACTGGCGTATATCCGCAAGGTTTGAAGCAAGTATATGAAGTAACTTTCGATGATGGAAGAACTGTAAGGGCTGCAGATGAACATTTATGGTTAGTTTATAATCATGAGACAAAAAGTGAGTCTGTTATGAATACAGAAGATTTATTGGTAGATGTGGATAAGTACAGTATCCCTGTCAATCAACCTGTCGAGTTTGTAGAGAAACGACTAGATGATGAACCATATAATATTGGTTCTATTGTTGCTCATGCTTGTAAACAAGAAATTGATGTTTTTATCAAAGATGACCTCAAAAAAATATTGAAAAGCTATTTATATGGTTCAGTAGACCAACGTAAGAATTTTCTTAAGGGTTTGTATCAAACGAAATCTTTAATGAATGGCTTAGCAATAAAGTGTAATGTTAAAGAATTAAGTGAATTAATTCAAGATTTAATATGGTCTTTAGGTTATAAGTGTATCATTAAACAAAATGAATATTCACAAGAAATTCATTTACTAGGTATCAATGACCAATATTTGTCTATTTTGAAAATAAGGAAATTAGATGAATATGTACCGATGACATGTATTATGGTTGAAGATGATGAACACTTATATCAATTGGCAAATGGTATTGTAACACATAATACAGAAATGGCTAAAATTATAAGTTCTGCTTTACAAATTCCTTTGAAACGCTTTGATATGTCAAGATATTCACGTCCAGAAGATGCTGTCAAGTTTGCTGATGATTTAGCCCAAGCGGCATGGTCAGCTCCAAATGGATATATACTGGTTGACGAGGTGGAAAAATCATCAGCTGAAGCTATGAATATCTTATTGCAGGTGTTAGATGATGCTCGATTGACGGCTGCAAACAACCCGAATCGTGTAATATCATTTACAGGTAATCTTATCAATTTGACAACAAACTTGGGTTCGGCAGTGTATCAACATAATGACAGGTTTGGTGATAATACAGGATATATTGATACCGATTTGATTTATCAAGATTTGAAAGAGTCTAAGGTATTTAATTCAGCCGTTCTTGGTCGTATTGATGCTATTGTACCATTTCAAACCCTACCAACAGATGTTAAATCACGTATTGCTAATAAAGAACTTGAGCGTAATTTGGATATTGTTAGAACACATAATCGTACAATTTTCATTTCGAAAGATATCATACCGTATGTTGTTATAGACAGAACAACTAATGACTCTGAAAACGGTGGAGCTCGTGATGTTAAACGTAACTTGAAAAATGTTGTTTTGCGTGAAATCGCTTCATATGTAGCTAATAATAAAAATGAATTACCAATTATTGTGCGATTAGATGGTGTACCGCGGCATAAGGACACGTCGAATAATGATGCTATGACGACTAATGTGGAAATTGTTCCATGTCATAATAATGAAAAAATTAATAATGTTCTGGCGCAAGTATCACAAAAAGTTGGAAAAACATTACATAATTGTGGTCTATTTGTTGATGAAACAATACCGTTAGAACAATTTGTTAATGAAATTGTAGGATTAATTCGTCAAGGATATACGAAATTTAAAACATCGGAATATGATGAACCGATAACAAATCAAACTAAACAATTTATAGTTGGCGTTGATTGACGTTGACATGAGGAGATTATGTGGCGGATTTAAAAAATATAGGAAAAGAAGCTAAAGCATTGGCGGCTAAATCAGCTAAACGAGCAGCGAAACAAGCTGGAAAAGCTGGATTAAAAGCAGCGGATAATAAAGTAAAAGAAAATAGTTCTTTGTATGAAAAAGGTCGAGATACATATGATACTGTTAAAAAGTTCACAAATCGATTTAAACGTGTTAGAAAAATAGCGGGTAAGGTATCTAACAAGTTAAAAAGTCAAGGTTTGAAAAGTTTTTTCAAATTCATTGTATCCTCACCATTGGGTTGGGTTGTTGGATTACTACTTTTAGCTGGTTTAGTTTATGCTGGACAAGAATTGACACAAAGTATTAGTCCTACACAACAGAGTAGTAGTTATCAAGAACTTACTGATGATGAATTAGCAGCTTTATTAGTGCAAAACTGTAAAGCGGATGAGAACAAACCATCTGGTACAGGTAGCACAGATTCAGCCTCGGCATCTGATGCTGACTGGACGGTTAAAGGTTCAACAGCTTATAATAATGCTAAAAATGTATTTGATGCATGGGTAAATAAAGGTCTTTCAGGTGGTGCTGCAGCAGGTATCGTAGGCTGGGTAAACTCTGAAGGTGGTTTTGCCATGATTGGGCGTGCTGAAGGTCATTATGGAAATGACATTAAAACAAACTCAATCAAATATGGTGCAGTCCCTAAAGGATTAGCTTACTATACAACTGCTGCCGGTGGTGGTATCTATCAGTTCACACCATATACTAAATATGCGCCATTAAATAGCCCAGATTGGGAAGATGCTGATAAAATGAATGAGTTTGTCGGCAAAGCGGTTGCAGCAGGTGACTGGAATGCCTCAATGGATATGTCTGGTAAAAGCCGTTCATTTAGACAAATGGCGGAAGAAACAAACCCAGAAAGCGCAACGCTGGCTTGGCAAGCATATGAACGTGGTAGTGTAGCGCATATTAATGTGGCTCAGAAAAAAGCTGATGCTCGTAAAGCTTATGAACTGTTTGATGGTGCAAAATATAAATTTGATGCTAAAAAATTTGAAAGCCATTTTGGTTCAGGTGGTGCATCAGGTTCAGGAGATGCTGCATCTCGTGTTAGTTCAAATGATGATGACATTTGTAAGGATGAATCATCAGGCGGTAATGGTTGGTCAGAAGACGGTACAGGTGAAGTTCCATACACTGACTGGCGTGCATGGAAACCAAATGAATTACCAGCAGATTTGAAGAAATATGCTTTAGACCCTGAATCAGTAGGTTTAAAATATAATGACGGAAGTACATGGTGGTGGTCAGGTGACCAATGTACAAATTTGACATCATCTTTATCAGCGGCATTATGGCAAAATGGCGATAAAAAACTTCTTAATAAAATAGGTAATGGTCGCGATGTAGTAGGTGTATTAGCATCAACATATGGTTCTAAAGGTCGAACAAATACGCCGCATGCGGGAGCTATATTCTCGTGTGATAATGGTTCAAGTTATGGACATACAGGTATTGTAAGCCATGTGTTTGCTAATGGTGATATTCTTATTGTTGAGCAAAACTACTTATACATGTCAGGTGCATCAGCCCCTGGTGAAGTTAATACATATGATTATCGTTATGTTACTAAAGCTGGTCAAGCGAAAGATAACTATGAATTCTATGACCCATCTGCTGTAGGATTCAAGTCTAATAAAGATGCTAAATCCAAATAAGAGGATATCATGAAAAAAACAAGTAAAAAAAATAAACAATCATCTGAGAAAAAGTCAAATACTTTATTCGTTGTGCTTGGTGCTATTGCTGTAGCAATAGTGGGTGTATTCTTTTTATTCCCTAATGAAAAGAAACCAGAGCGTAAAGTCAAACATGATAAAACTGTGAAAGTTCAAAAATCTAGTGAGTCATCATCTTTAGAGTATTCTGAAAGTTCAAGTACAGAGCCTTCAAGTTCGACTGCGAGTTTTGATAATCCAAAAGATACAGCATTGGCTACATTAGAAACAAATGAAACTGTATCGGAACAAGATACACAAGTTGTGAAAGATGCAATAGCTAAAGCGATTGAATATGTTAGTAAAACTGAACAAGCTGAACTAGTTCCTGAATTTAGTGCACATTTGCAACAAACAGATTTGACAGCTATGAGGACTATTAAAGCTTTGGAATCAGTTGGGTATCATTATAAACCAGAAGATACTCAAGTGGTTCGTAGTAAGACTAATGGTGTTTTACAATATACATTTAGTTATATGAATGATGAAAATAAGGTAGTAACCTTTACTGGTAATTATAGTGTTGGTTCTGGACAATTACAAATTCAAAATTGGTATGGCGATTTGTCATTCATGGCTAAGGAATAAGCTCTTCGGAGCTTTTTCTATTGACTTTTGTATCATTACATGGTATAATAGTAATATAAATTGTAGGAGTATATCATGAAATTATTTATTAAAAAATTCGATAATCTATTAAGTTGTATTATAGCATTTGCACAAATTGTGGTACGAGCAACACTTGCCCATGTTGCTTTATATATTCTATATATGGCTGTTGCTGGAAATTCTATTCTCAATGGAGCTTTGATGCGTCCAACTGTTGATGGATTTGTTACATTTGGGTCAGATTTGTTGATGGTATATCTATCTATTATGGGTGCTATCGTATTAGCGTTTAGTATCGTGTCAGATGCATACAAATGGTTATCTGCCGGTATAAAATCATTGTTGGTAGTCATGCTAACATATTTATTGTTGCCTGGTTTTAATCGTATCTACATAGTGATGTTTCTAGTATGTTTGTTTATAATTATTGTTTATCCACGTATTAGACCAGCTCAATATGATTGCTTGGATGATTCAGATTTTAACACAGTGCCACGTAATTTACAAGAAATTAATAAGGATAATCATCCTGACATTGATGTTGAATATGTAGAAAATATACTCAAAGCTAAATATGGGGAAGTCGAACGTGTATCACAAGAAGAATTATCAAAAATAATGAATGATAGTGATGGAGAAGACGATGGATTACAATAAAAAACGAGCAAAACTGTTACAAGAATCGTTGGGTATTGAGTCTACTCGTCGCCCATCAGAATTTAAAAGTAGTAAAGATAATAAATATATTTGGTATGGCGTATATTTCACATTATTAGCTATAATGTTAGCATTCAACGCTTTGTTTATGATTACACGAGTTGATGGTCAATCAATGGCTCCAACATTAAAATCAGGTTCTGTTATTTTAATTAAAAGGTCTGAGGAAGTTAAACGATTTGATATTGTTGCATTACATGAACGAGTAGAGAATAATGGCGAATCAAAAAATATAATCAAACGTGTAATCGGTATGCCAGGAGATGTCATCACGGTTTTGAATGGGACATTGTACATTAATGATAGAAAATATGAAGAACCATATTTGCAAGAAAAATTTATAACAGGATATAAAAAAGCATCTTACACTATTACTGTACCAAAAGACCATTATTTCGTGTTAGGTGATAACAGGGATATTTCTAAAGATTCACGTCAAGTCGGTTCATTTGTTAAAAAATCAGTAATTGGTGTAGCTATGGTTGATGGGGTTAAAAATGACAAAAATTAAGACATTTTCGGAAAAACGTAAAAAAGCAGCTAAGAAACAGAAACAAAAAATATGGACTATGGGTATGATTGGTTTAATGACTATGGGCGCAGTCATTACTGCTGTTACTATATTGATACAAAATAAACCAATGGTTGCGGAGACAAAACCAAAATCTGAAGTTGTTAGTGCAACAGCTGAGCAAGAAACAATTAAATCTGTTTTAGACGGTACATATGATGAGAAAAAAGCTGAATCCGATAAAGCTAAACAAGAAGCTCTAGCGGCTGAACAAGAAGCAAAAAAAGAGGAAGCAGAAACTAAACAAGAAGAAGCAATTCAAGCTCGTATTAATGAAGCTGTATCAGCTATAGAAGCGGATGCTAATGCAAAAATTCAAACAGCAAATGATAATATTAAAACATTAGATGCTGAAAACACATCTTTGAAACAAAAAGTTATTGATTTACAAAAGGAAAATGAAACATTAAAGAAACAAGTTGAGGCTAAGAAATAATGGATATTATTAAACAAGTAGAGACTATTAATCCGTCAGCTAAAGACCCCTTGTTTCGT